>ERZ507578.30-NODE-30-length-68980-cov-10.6532_pt1 | contig 68980 bp, 51 predicted proteins | sample MGYA00513436_ERZ507578 | MGnify/ENA metagenome assembly ERZ507578 | reverse complement strand
CGCCAAGCGGAAATTCACCGCTTAACGCTCTAGCTAGGCTAATCCTCAGTCCCAACCCGTCTGAACCTCACACTCTGAAAAACACTGAGCATTGTCAGAAATACCTTCCAGCCTGGACAGTATTCGAAAGGCAGATGTGTGCAGACTCAACCTTTTAATGGACTAGTCGTTGGTTATTGGTAACCGTCATTTTGATGTTCAACTGTAAGACTGGTTTCTACGAACATCTAAGTTTTCTTATGTTTTGAGGCTACGAACTGTGATCATTACTGCATATTGTCAAAGCATTTTATAGCTGATTAGGATGGAAAAGTCCTGAATCTTAAGCGAATGACAATTCTAGTGTCTAACTTTGAAGACTAGTTTCCGTTAAAACTGACAATAATCTTCAGACCACCTGCCAGCATCTAAATGCCATAAAGCACCATTAATACAGATTCAGGGTTTATCCGAAGGTCCATCCTTCCAATATTCAGTGACCAATTTCACCCAGATAAGTGGCTGCTCATCCGCCATTCGAGCGGCTTCCCGTCTGGAGGGGCCGGTTAACAATGCTCAGTAGCCAAATCATTCTATGTCGAAAGCGGTCTTCTTCCGGCTTAGAATAAGACTCGTATTTGAAATTACGCAGTGGGTTTCTGCGTAAGCTCAAATCGGCGTCGGCTTACGTTCCAGCAATTGTCAGCCGGCCCCGGAAGTCGGACTATGGCACGTACCGGCTGACGAACAGCAATCCGAACCGGCGTGATTTAATCATGGCTCATAACAAATGAACAAGTACAATGCATATAATAATAGAAGTTTTAACTCAAAAATCACAATCAATTATTGCCTCTATCCCACTAATACCAAGTTACCAGCCAACTCAAAAAAACGACACAATCAGCTTCAATGATTTATTTTCGCCGGATTTTCCAATCGTTGCCTTAAATTAGGCCGACATTTTTGCCTTATTTTTCGTCGGATTCACCCATCATTTTTCGAAATCCAGGTGTCCACTGAACTAAAATTCAGCCCAAAATAGCCCAAATTTTCGACGCCAACTAGCAAATTTTCATAAATCAAGGGAAATTTTCCTGTTTTTTGCGATTAATTTGTCTTATTTTCAAGATTGATTCACACGTTTAACCATTGGTATTCTTGATATTACAAGTCGTCAACTCAAGTTGGTAGCGCTATTTTGCATGAAATCCGGTCCAAATATTACAATTCATTACAAAAACGGCCTTATATTACAAGACACCCCTAAAAACGTAATCTTCTGATTATTGCACTGCAACACTCACTAGTTATACTAGTCTCTGTTGATTGGTTGAGACATCAACTGCTCGACCAATAAAAAATGAATCTGTAAATAATCGCACACACGCAAAATTATAGGAGAGTGTATTAATCTTATGAAGATCAAAAACCTTGTATTATCATCAACAGCTGCTTTAGCCTTATTCGCTATTTCAACGACGGTTGCCAACGCTGATACTTATACTGTTAAGGCCGGCGATACTGTTTCAGAAATCGCTTTGGCACACAACACTTCAGTATCAGCCATCGAAAAGGCTAACAAGTTAGCAAACGTTAACTTAATCTTCGTTGGTGATAAGCTGGAAGTCAACGGTTCAACGACCACAACGACTTCCGCTGCTACAAGTGCTGCACCACAATCAGCAACTAGCCAAGCTACTAGTTCTGCAGCCTCAACTGCAACTAGTGCTAGCGCAACCAGCGCTTCTTCACAATCAGTTGCTAGCCAAGCTTCAAGCTCAGCTGCTACTTCTGCTGCCAGCTCATCAGCTACTAGCTCTGCTGCTACTAGTTCAACTGCTAGTTCAGCCGCTACTTCAAGCGTTGCTACTAGTGCTGCTTCATCAGCAAGCTCAACTAGTTCTGCTGCAAGCCAAGCTTCAAGTGCCGCTTCAACGACTAGCCAAGCTGCCTCATCAAGCGCCAGCTCAACTTCAACGACTTCAAGCTACACTGGTAGCAACTTGAAGAGCTACGTCTTGAGCCAAATGCAATCACGGACTGGTGTTTCTGCATCAACTTGGAACGCGATCATTACGCGTGAATCAGGCTGGAACACCACTGTTAAGAACAGTACTTCTGGTGCCTATGGTTTATTCCAAAACATGCACATCAGCAGTGGTTCTGTTGAAGACCAAGTCAATGCCGCCGTTTCTTTATACAACGCACAAGGCATGGCTGCTTGGGCTTTATAAGATAACTAAATCAAGCCATCAAAACGTGTCACGAATTATCGCGGCACGTTTTTTCTATGCCTAAATTTCGTAAAAAGGCGTATGCTTAATACCATAAAGGTGGTGTTGAAGACATGCGACAACTCAAAAACATCCTAATATTATGGGGTGGCATTCTAGCAAGTATGGGCCTCGTCAGCTTGTTTCTACGAGTCCCGCCCTTCAACCTGTTGTCAGCGCCCCTCACCACTGGTCTACAAGAAAGCCTGTTGTTAGGCATTGCCCTCCTGTTCAATGCCGCTTGGTTTCAGCAGCCACTGCACTATCGCAACGTCCCCATCAGCTGGATACAATTCAAGCCCGTGCTACCAACATTACTAGTGACTGCATTCATCACCAGCCTGGCCCTGTTGTCCGCGCGCCAGTGGTCGACCACCTTTGCCGCACTCAGCGTAGCCATTCTGATCAGTTTATTCGAAGAAACTAGCTTTCGCGGCCTACTCTTTCAACTATGTCGTTCAACCTGGGGCGTGCTTCCAGGTGCACTGCTCAGTAGCGTATTATTTAGTCTGACCCACCTGCTTAATCTCAGTCATCAGACCTTAACTGCAACGCTACTACAACTCGCCTTTACTTTCGTCCTTGGCTTATTACTGTGCCTCGTCACGGTCCAAACTAAGTCGTTATTCTGGGCGATTATCATCCATACGGCCAATGATTTTTTCAGCACGATGGCACCCACCATCCAACTACCAGGCATCACCACTACCGCCCAATTTCAAATTTTTGAAATCATCATTATTATCATCTTGATTGCTCCGTTATCTATCACGATTCGTGACCAGGTTGATCATCCTCATCACTAATTCGACCAACAAAAAGCCGACGTACCAAGTGATTTTTCAATCACCTGGTACGTCGGCTTCTAATTATCTCAACCTAAGTCTCTGAGACAAATTGATGTTTTTCTAAGCGGTACGAGTGGTCGCACGCATCCGCCACGTCCGGTTCATGCGTCACAATAATCACGCATTTCTTCTGTTCGTGAGCGATTTTTTGGAATTGGTCGATCACATATTTCGTGTTCTCTTCATCCAAATTACCAGTCGGTTCATCCGCCACCACTAACTTGGCATCACACACCATCGTCCGTGCAATGGCGACCCGTTGCTGCTGTCCACCGGATAACCGTTGAACATTCTTCTTCATCTGGTCGTCACTAATGCCTAAGCGCCGCAACATCTTCATCGCGTAATCCTTGTCGCCACGGTGTTCCGAATTGGTAATCGCCATTGCCGTCATCAAGTTGTTCAATGGCGACATGTACGTCAACAGGTTGTAGGACTGAAAGACGATGGCCACCTTAGAACGCCGATAGTTGGTCAGGCCGATTTTATTGATGGGCTCGCCGTTCAGTTCAATCTGACCAGCGCGTGGTTTATCCAAACCAGCAAGCAGGGAGAGAAAGGTCGTCTTCCCAGAACCACTTTGGCCAACGATGGCATACGACGTGCCAGACTTAAATTCAAGATTTACGTGTTCAAATAGACTATTTTCTTGGCGGTCATACCAGTAACCAAGATCATTTACTTTTAACATTGCCGCCCCTCCTAATCAATTAAAACTTTCTTCGGCTGTAGTCGTAAAATGCCGCCTGAAGCTAACATAATCGACAGGAACATGATGGCGAGACCAAACCCACCAAGTTCAACCAGATCCATGATCGTAACGTTGATATCGAGGTCCGTGTCAGCCGCTGAACTAGCCGTGCTATTAGCACCACCGCCCATACGACCGCCACCGCTAGGCATGTTACCACTTGGTTTGCTACCACCCGTGTTACCACTAGGTGCACCGCCGCCACCGCCAGGCTGACCCTGACTCGTCGAACTAGTTGACGTCGTAGCCGTAGTCGTTTGTTGTGAGACTAACTGATCGCCGAGTTTGTTACCGACGAACTTGCCACCGAAGCCAGCTAAGACGACGGAAACAATCAAGACCATCACCATTTCGATGAAGAATTGGCCGACAATCTTCCAGCGACTCTCACCTAATGACAGCAAGACACCGATTTCGTAGCGCCGTTCGCGAATCATCAGAATAACGATCAAAGCTAAGATAATCGTACCGGCAATCGCAACCAGCCAAACGATTTTATCCGCAAATGACTTCACGTTATTCATCGAACTCTTGACCGTCTGATAACTACTATCATCCGTTGCTAATGAATACTTCGACGTGTTGATAATCTTCTTACCAGCCGTCTTGACGCTGCTGACCTTCGCCGGGTTAGAGATTGAGAAGGTCACAGAATCTGCAGTATTCTTGTACTTCGAGCCTTTGACCGTGTTGGCAAAGGTGTATGACGTATAGACCGTGTTGCTGACATCGGTGCTACCAGGCCCTTGTTGGGTACTTGCACTTGAAGAAGCCTTGTAGATCCCGACGATCTTCATCGTATACGTCTTCTTGTCACCAGTCGTCGCCTTGAGCTTGATCGTATCACCGACGCTCAGGCTGTCTTCCTTAGCCAATTCGCTTTCGATGACCACGTTATTGGTGCCTTCATCACTGGCCGTAATGCCACGGCCCTTGGTGATTTTACTTGAGCTACTTTCAAACGTTGAGACACTGCTGGTATTCGTTACCCCAGTAATCGCGATATCGCCACTACTACTGCTGCTCATACCACCCATGCCTTTCATACCGCCGCTACTGCTGGACGTTGAAATCGTATCAAAGCCCTTCGCATTGGCAGAAGTTGAAACCGTTGCATTATAACTGGCAACGTTGTTGAGTTTTGCAATCTTCTTGGCATCACTCAACTTAACGGGCGAGGTCGTCAGCTTCGGTCTGCTCGACTTGCTAGTAGACGTGGAACTCCGCATCTTCTTGAATGCGGCCTCCCGGTTAGCAGACAATGTGACGGTCGCACCGACACTCTTCTTGGCATTGCTTGTCGCTGTATCAGCGGCATTCCTAATCAGTAGTCCCGCTAACACAAACAACATTATTGCAGTGGTCACGAGTACTAATAGAATTGAACGGCCCTTTTTCGCCGTTAAGTTAAGCCATGCGCGTTTAAAAAAATTCACGCTTAACCCTCCTTCAGATAAAGTATTAGTATGACAATTGCGTTCACAACTTTTAAAGTACACGTGAAATCCGACTAATTTGTGAACACGATGAGGTTATTTATAGGCTTGTAACCGAAATTTTTATATTCACCTGTACGGGGACTCTAAAGGAGTGGGTGTTCGTGATTGACGCGCTTAAAAACTGGTTCATCGGAGACTCTTTTTCAAGTGCGCATTTTAAATAAATCACAATTCAGAAATGAAAATTCTTGGCGGAGTAGCATACTAATTTATAACTTTTCAATCAAAAAAGTTTTGAAACGAATGGCGTTATTTGGGAATGGCAGTCTCAGGACTTGGGCCTAATCTTCCATCTTCAGACTTGCTCAAAAAAACGCCCCAAGAATGGCTGACCATTCTCAAAGCGTCGTATTTGATATGAGTTATCATCTATTTAAATTTGGAAGCCAGCAACCGAGTTAATGCGGACATTCAGCAAGATTATTGCGTCACACCAGTCGCTCACACCATAAGCCCAATGTCTATTCGGTCTGTGCTAACGACGATTGCTTACTTCCCAGGCACCGCACTCAGCGTCCACGTCAACGTGCTCTCGTACTGACCGGGTACCGCGGCGGGATTGGTCTTGATGATCAAGCCGTGCTGGTCTGACCAGTCCTTGGTGACATTGTAATCTTCCCCAGCTTTCGTCTGCGTCTTGACCACCGTTTGGGTCGCATCCGTGACCGATTTGAGTTCTTTACCATCATTATAGTAGAGGTCACCTGCGAGTACTCGGCCCTGCGCCGTCACGAATTTGCTAGCGTGCACGTCGAGGCGCCAGCCGGTGTTGCCACCAGTCTCATCCGCGACAATGACTTCTAGATCCTTAGGCCGACTCGTTTGCGCCGCCCCAGTTAACCGCACGGCTTCAAACGTACTCGTCTTGCTGGAAGATTTAATTTTGAGCTCACCATTCAGGACTAGAATTGTCACCGCCACCGCATCTGAGGTCGCATTATCCTGGCTTTTGGCGCGCAGAATCAACTCATTTTCACCCTCGTTCAAGTCTTCGGGATCTAACTCTAACTCCACGTAACCAGGTGCGTCATCAGGGTCTAACAGATAGTCTTCCAGCCGTTCGCCGTTCAACTTCAGTTCAACTCGCATGCCGTCATTATCAAAGTCCAAGCCATCATCCAGCTTAACTTGGCCTTTGACGGTTGCGGGCGCACCCTTTTTGACTGGCTGAACCGGGTCTACTGACAAACTGACTGCTTTACCGGTCGTAATGGTGAAGTGTGGCGTGGCGGTCGCAATCTCCATCGCCGGGCCGACAAAGTAACTGATATCATCCTGAACCTTCGTATCCTGATTGACGCGCTCAGCTTCCCCGCGCAGTGTGATGTACGCATGCCGATTCTCCTTGGACAAGCTCTGGCTCAGCATGTGTTGCAGTCGGTCCTCAGATCGATCGTCATCCGGCAGCTCAATCGTTTCCTCATGCCCATCCTCATAACGGACCGTGGCCGACGAGAATTTCACGTATTCTGGCAGTGGAATATTGGCTTCCACCTTCTCCCAACCATTGTCGCCGCTCAAATAGCTCAGCACATACTCGTATTCCAAGTCGTCGCCACCATGCACCCAACTGCCCTCATGGACGGGCAACTCTTGGCTCACGTTCGTCACGTTCAATTCAGACTCGATTTCGATCGGTTGTGGCAGTTGCTCAAAAGCCACCAGCGTTCGTGCGTTACTACTAGTCGAAGTGCTGGTCACACCCCAAGTCAGATTACGGACTTCCTTACCGAACACACTCGTATCGATTTTGACTAACCGCGGCGTATTATTGCCAAAGGTGTATGTCATGACCTTACTCTTCGCTGACCACGATAGCTGGAGGCGATACCACTGCCCATTATTCAACTTCAACTTTTCCTGTGCCGCTAAGTGATTTTGTTCAAACCGGTATGAACTGGTCAAACCACCACGCTGCGTATAGGTTTCCGGTGATGCGGGGTAATTAACTGCAACGTGGTTACCATGCATCTTTTCATCAAAGGAGTTCCCGCGTTGATATAAGCCTAAAAAGCCACCATCGTTATTTTTGGTGTCGATTTCAATTGCCCAGCTCTTTTGAATCGCCGTCTTGGCAATCGTTGATGAAGCCGTTTTACGACTATACGTATCCGTCCCGTAGACACCGAGGTTCTCGCCAATCACCCGTTTGGTCCCAAAGCGACTGATGGCAGCCGTCTTGCGTGGGTCATTTTGTAACACGAGGGCCAGGCCTTCCCCAGCACCCCGGTCGCCAAAATTAACGAGCATCGTGATCTTATTATCAACGTTTAAATTAAACCGGTTAACGGGTGTCGACCAAATCGCACCCACTTGGTTATTATCATTATTCAATTCAAAAACGTTCGCCGTATGACCATCGCCCTGGTCAACAGCCAGCTTCGAAGCGGCGTTCTGCTCAAACTTGCCCACTTCAAATAACCCGTCTAAGTTCAATGCCGATTTAGGTAAAGAATCCAACTCATCCGCAGTGGCCGCAACCGTCGACCACCATAATCCCAATATCACGACTAACAGCCCGACCAACAATCCCCAACTCGTTAATTTTCTCACCTTGATACCGCTCCCTAAATTTTGCTGAAACTTGCCGTCTATTTATACGTCGTATCTTAGCAAAGTTTGTTAGTAATTGTCAATTTATTTTTATAGTTATAATAAGTATTTATTTATAAATAGACGCTGATAATCAGTAGTTATTCGGAGCGATTCAAAAAATAATAAAAACCACCCTCGCTCGCGCAATTGCAAACAAGGATGGTTAGTCTCACACTTAGACGATTTCATTTTCTGGTGCACACGGGCAGTCACGGACATGGTCGTTGATGATACCGACTGCCTGCAAATAAGAATAAATTGTCGTCGGGCCAACGAATTTAAAGCCGCGTTGTTTCATTTGCTTAGAGATTTGGCGAGCCAAGTCATTCGTGGCGGGAACGTCATTAATTGAGGCCCACGCTTGCCGAATCGGTTGACCATCAACGAACGACCATAGCCAGGTTGCAAAGTCTGAGCCCGCGGGCCAATTGGCGATGACGCGTGCGTTGTTCAGTGTCGCCATCAGTTTTTGCCGGTGACGAATGATCCGTGCATCCTGCAGCAGTCGCTCCACATCCGCAGTCGTCATCTTAGCAACGGTCGCAATATCGTAATTAGCGAAGTCTTCATTGAAGGCCGCACGTTTATTCAAGACCGTTTGCCAGCTTAGGCCCGCCTGATACGTCTCTAGGCACAGCAATTCAAACAACCGCTGCGGATCATGCTGGGGACGGCCCCACTCATTGTCATGATACGCTTGCATGACTGGCGACGAATTCGCCCACGCACATCGTTCCATCTACCCATCTCCTCATTACAAAACAAAACAAAAATACAAAATACAAAACGCCGCCCAACACAACGGTTGGACGGCGCCAGTTGGTTATACTTTATTATCGCATAACTTATCGATTTTAGTGACGGTTCCGCTTCGTTTGCTTTTCAGCATCGGATTCGTCTTCCATGCGATCGGTCAACGGGTAAGTTAATCGAATCAAACTTGGAATAATCGTTGGGATGGCGAATACCAGGATAATCAACCCAATGATAACGACCATCGCCACTTGAATCAACGTCAAGACACCGGATGGCATCAAGGCGGCAAATGTCCCACTCAGAATCAGGGCGGCGGATAAGACCACGGCACCGATTACGGCAGAAGCTCTGACGATTCGAGTGCTTGGTGTAGCAGCCGAATTATCAAATTCACGATATTTCATCATCAGGAAGATACTGTAGTCGACCCCAAGGGCAATCAACATGATGAACCCGAAGAATGGTGTGTTCCAAGTCAACATGTCTTGACCCATGAACCAACTACTCAACATCCGCGTGATACTTAAGGACATAATGTAAGCCAATAACAAGGTCCCTAAGATGTAGAACGGTTGTAATACGGAACGTGTGATGACCATCAAGGCAATCAGGATTCCGACTAACATGATCGCTGCCGTCCGAATAAAGTCACTAGAAGCAATTGATTGGGTATCGTTGGTTTCAGATGTTTGACCACCAATGGCAATCGTTGCACCGTCTAACGCAGTCCCCTTCAAGCTATTTTCAGCTTGTTTTTGAATTGCCGTTACCTTATTCATCGCTGACTTCGAACTTGGATTTTCATTCAAGACGATCGTCATCTTCGTGGCATGGTTATTACCAGACATATAAGCCTTCAAAGCAGACTTGTAAGTCTTACCCTTCAAGGTACTCTTTGGCACGTAGTACGTCTTCGCAGCCGCAGAATTCTTCAACCCAGTCAAGTAACTATTAGCTGAGCCAACACCCTTGTTGATCGTCTTAGTCCCATCACTGGCAGTCTTCAAACCGTCTTGGAGGGTCTTCATCTGACCAACTAAGCTTTGAATGCTGGTGTACATCTGTTCGTCACCTGAGGCAACTTGGGAGGCACCGCTGTTAAGTGTAGCCGAATTTGCGACCAACTTGTTCGTCCCGTTATCCAATGCGCTGATTGCACTAACCAAGGTTGGTACTTGACCTTTCAAGGTTGTCAAACCAGATGTTACTTGGGATGAACCGGAAGCTACTTGAGTTGCACCGGATGCTAACTGATTTGCACCTGAAACTAACGCAGCAGAATTATTATTAAGCTTATTAGTCCCGGCATCTAACGCACTAATTGCACTAGTAAGCGTTGGAATTTGACCTTGCAATGAACCTAAACCACTAGAAAGTTGGTTTGCACCAGTTGAAGCACTGCTTACACCAGTATTGAGTTTAGATGCACCTGCAGATGCTGTCGCTACTCCAGTCGTATATTGATTCAACTTACTTGCAAGGGTCTCGGCCCCAGTCTGAAGCTGGGACAAGTTAGCGGTAATCTCTGAAGAACCACTAGACAATTTTGAAACGGCACTTTCCATCGTTTTCAGCTGTGCTGCTGATGCAGAAATCTGTTCAATTGCTTTTAACGAAGCATCGTTTCCTTGAATAGCGGCGGAAGCAACTTGCTTAACACTTGCTAAATTGTCCAGATTATCACTCAAATCATTCAGAGAATCAGTCGCACTCTTTAATGCCGTCAATCTCTGTTGCATATCGGACAATGCTGTCAGACCATCACTCGCCGTTACGGTACCGGCTTTAGTTGTCGCAGTTGAACTCGTATTTGCGTTCGAGCTATTCTGAGCATTCACCTCAGATGTAACTGCTGAACTAATCGCAGCCTTTTGTTCCGAGGTTGCAGATGATCCGGCCGCAGCCAATGCAGCAGAAGCCACTGAATTAGCATTAACCGTAGCCGTCGTTGAACTTGAAGCAGCATCTCGACTTGCCGCGCTTGATAAGGCTTTCTGCATGGTACCCATATCTTCTGACATTTTGTCTGATGATTCACTAAATAGGGTGGCCGCCTTATTCACGCTAGCGATATTAGATGTAACACTATCTGAACTGGTTACTAACTTCTGTAAATTCGTATTGATCGTATTTAAGTTAGAAGTTAAAGTTTCCAATTTACTTGTATCAATAGAGTTGCCACTCACTGACTTTTCTAAGGCTGCGAGGTTTTCAGACAGACTTGCAGAACCCTGTTGTAATTTTGCAATTGACGCTGTTAACTGACCCGTCCCGCTTGAAATTGAGGATTTCTTATCATTCAATTCTGATAATCCATTGGACAACGTTTGGGTTCCTGAGAACACAGTGGTTAATCCGCTAGATAGTGAGTTCGCCCCAGTAGCTAATTTATTTACACCACTGGATAATGTGCCAGTCTTACTATTCAACTGATTAAGGCCACTATTGACGGTATAAACACCATTCGTATAGGTTATCAGACTAGAAGCCAAGGTTGAGTTACCTGATGCAACGGTATTAGCACCACTCGTAACCTGACCAGACCCACTAACGAGCTTATTAACCCCACTAGAGAGCGTGCCAGTCTTACTATTCAATTGGTTCAAGCCATTATTGACCGTGTAAACACCATCGGTATAGGAAACGACGCCGCTAGCGACTTCATCCGCCCCATCCGCCAACTTCTTAGCTGACTTAGCGCTATCAGACATATTTGCGCTCTTCAGCTTGCTGTTGGCGCTGTCCAAGCCACTGCCAATCTTGGTTAGGCCTTTGCCGGCACTCTTCATACCGCTAGTGACCGTGCCTAATTGATCATTGACGTACAATTGACTCACTTCTGAGCCACCTGGTTGGGTGACTGAAGCGACCGTTTTGACCCCTTTGACCTTCTGGAGCTGCTTAGTCAAACTGTCGATGAGCTTCAAATCTTTTTCATTATTTAAAGCATGGTCAGTCTTGATATACAGCGTTGATGGTTCGGCCGTCCCCTTGGAGAAGTGGTCCTGGACGACTTTGAATCCTTTCTTCGCTGGGATCGAATCGTTCAATTCGGCTAACGTATCATAGTTCAATTGATTGTTGTAAGTCAGGATGAATGGTAATGAGACCCCTAACACAACGACCAACGCGATGATTGGGTAGCGCACGGATGAAGCAGCGATACCGTGCCACATCTTACTCGTACTCCCACCCGCAAACTTCTTGGTCGGCCAGAACAACCGTGGTCCTAACAAAGCCATGAAGAATGGGTTCAAGGTCAACAAGACCAGCAGTAAGATGGCAACGGCAATCGCAACACCGACCGCTGACTTGTAGATTGAGAAGTTGGCGAGCCCTAGGGCACTAAACCCAATCAGTAGTGACGACCCACTGTAAAGGATCGTTCGTCCGGCAATCTTTAACGCGCGCCCAGTCGCGGCGACCGGACTATCGCCATGACTGAGTTCTTCTTTGAATTGATCGAACATTAAAATGTTGTAGTCGGTCCCAATCCCGAACAGCACCACAACCATGAAGACTTGGGTGAAGTTCGACAATGGAAAGTTAAATTTATCAACTAAGTTCATCACAACGCTCAGCGAAATGATGAATGAGACCCCGACTGACAACAGCGAAACCAATGGTGTAATCGGTGACCGGAAGACCAAGGTCAACACAATGAAGATGAAGATAACGGTAATAATTTCCGTTTTCTGGATCCCAGCTTCCGTCTCTTGAGTGAAGTCATCATTTAAGATGTCACTCCCTGTCACGTACGTCTTGACACCAGCGGTCTTGGCGCCGTCAGTAATATTCTTCGTCATATTCGCGACAGTTTGCTTTTTACCAACCATTAATTGTAACAATTCGGTTGATTTATCCTTCGAAATCAATTGCTTCTTAGCAGCAGCATTATCGCTGGCTGCCGTCATTGATTTCACGTGATACTTCGATTTCTGATCTTTGAAGTGTTTAATCGTCCCATCGATTGCCTGCTTCTGATCAGCGGTTAATGGTGAATCACCATTATTGAAGACCACGACCACTTGGCGCGTATTATTCTGATTGCGCCCCCAGTGATTTTGGATAACCTGTGCAACTTGACTCTTCGCACTACTTGGTAGCTTGGTCTGACCCTTGTCGCGGACCAGACTGCTGACATTTGGCAAGAAGATGATGGCCGCTACCATCACGACTAGCCAGATAATCGCTTGAATTGTAAAGCGTCTACGGCTCCCTTTCACTCTGTATCCCTTCCCTTAACTCAGATTCTTAAAACGACATCGTGACATTTAATCAACAATGTGTTTAAATAATAACAACATGTTAAATGAAAACTGTTGTAATTTCAACCAACAATTTTCATAAAATCGTCATTAAATAAACAAATAAACAGCGTACTGTTCAAATAATGGGGTGAACTTCAGTGGTAGGCACTAAAAACAACCGACGTTCGCAAATGACCGAACGTTTAATTCAAGATAGCTTAATCAATCTGCTCCAGCAGCAATCACTCGATGAGATTACGGTGACTGCGGTCTGTAAAGCAGCCGACATCAACCGGGGGACCTTCTATGCGCATTATGAAGATGTCAAAGATTGCATGAAGAAGATGGAACAAGACGCCACCGAGGAATTACTGGCGGTGATCGATGAACATCTCAATCCCGACTCACTACAAGCCATTCTGACGGGAATCTTCGAAGTCGTTAAAAAACGGCATGCCGTGACTTCCTTCATCTTAACGACTGACCAAGACTTCCTGATGAGCTTCATGGCAACTACGAAACGCGAAATCTTGGCGCACAACCAAGCCGAAATCGCCGGCATCGGTAACCGTGAAAAGGAATACATGTTTGAGTATTACATCAACGGCATCATCGGCGTTGTCCGTTACTGGCTAAAGACTGGTCTACATGAGACGCCAAAAGAACTCGCCCGGTTCATCAATGACTGGTGGTACCGGGGCAAGCCCATCAATAACCTCACGGAACACTAACTTCGACGGGGTCCACTGGCTCGCTAGTTAAGCAAACTAACTGATGTGTCACTATATTAAATTAATTATTGTTTCAATACCTTGATATTTATCTGACATATTTAAAGTAACATGGACCCCACCAATCTAAAAGCAATCTAACTTACAAATTTTAAAGCCATGATTAGCATACTAATCACCGCACCTGACCACCTTGACCGCCGTCAAGTGCACAAAAAAAATCCCTAGCCATTTTTCAACAAAATGACTAGGGATTTTTCAGACTTCCTTTGGAGGGGTCTTCGGTTGATACATCCGGCGTTTGATCTCATCCATTTCTTGGTCCAGCTCAGTAATTAGCTGCGCCTTCTTCGTCAATGAGGCTCGTAAATCGGCCTGATGCGGGACGTTCTTTTTATAATTTAATTCATGTTCCAACGACGCCCAGAAGTTCATCGCAATCGTCCGAACTTGCAATTCGACCTCGACAATACTTGGGCCATCGACCGTATAGACGGGAACGCCCAGAATCAAATGCAAACTTTGATAGCCGTTTGCTTTCGGATGGTGGATATAATCCTTCACCCGTAAGACTTTAATATCTGCCTGGGTTGCCAACAAATCTTCGACCGTTTTCACATCGCTCAAGAAGCGCACAATCAGCCGAATACCGGCAATGTCATGTAAATTGTTAAAGACCGCGTTCAATGTCAGCGGCAAGTGTTTGCGTTGCATCTTGCCGACAATGCTTTCCGGCGACTTGATTCGGGACTGCTTGCTGTCAATCAAGGCATAGCCGTAACGCAGCTCATATTCACGACTAATATAATCTAACTTATCTAAAACGAGCTTCATCGCCACTTCATACCGTAACGAATAAGCTTTCAACTGATCAACAGCTTGCAAAAGTTCCGGGGGTGCTGGCAGAAGCTGGTCATTATCCGCACTTGCTTGGGATTTTGTTGTGCTCAATCAATATCGCTCCAATATAAGACTCTGTTCTCTCTCGATCCTGCTTAGCGGATGGTCACAGTCCACTCACGCGCAATCTGGTCATAGGCAATCTGATAATCGTCTTCACCAACTTGGTAAGCCAATTGCCCATCTACGTCCTTAAAGTCACTCGGAATGAGGCCGTGCCCTTCCAATACGTTCAAGTGGCCAACGACCATTCGATCCGCTAAGAAATTTTCAAACCGCTGCCAAAAATTTTGGAAACTCGCAAAATCATGCACGTCAAAAATCTCATTACGTAACACTTCAGCATTAAATTCTAGCCGAATCCGTACACTTTTCAGCATCAATTGGGGCCTCCTTTATTCCGGTTAACCCACAAGGCACCGCCATTTCAGTGATGCTGTAACCAACCTTTTACGTGGGACTACTTCAATAATAAGACAATCGTAGCACCCAACGCAATGCTTGATTGATGCCATCCGCAATTCTTAAACACAACTTTAGGTCCGACTTAATTGATTTTACGTTTTGGATTCAAGAGGTTCATCGGGTCAAACAGCGCTTTGATCTGGTGCTGCAGCATATCCACGTCCTCGCCTAATTCGGCATTGTTCCACTGATTCTTCAACATGCCAACCGCATGTTCACCCGAAATCGTGCCACCAAGTGCTAAGGTCTTCTTGAACATTTCCTGTAACGCGATGACGACTTTTTCTGGGACCTGCTTCTCCGACGTTGGCCAAACGAGGGTCGGATGAACGTTACCATCACCCGCGTGACCAGCCGTATAAATCTCAACGTCTAGGCGCTGGGCTAAATCTTGAATATAGTCCATCAGCGGTGCCAATTGTGATAACGGCACTGCCATATCTTCCATAATATGGTTCTGACCCGCAAAAACGGCTGGTAGCATGTCGCGCCGTAACTGTTCGAGTTCGGCCTGCTGCTTAGGTTCAGTCGTAATCGTAACGTTGCTAGCGTGTTGTTCAGCCAATAATTTCTGGACGACAGCCATGCTAGCTTGGCCACCATTATCGAGTTTGAAAATCAACATCGCAGCACTATCCTTAGCATAATGCGTCTTCTCATAGCGGTCCAGTGCGGCCACCGTATTGCCGTCGAGCGCTTCTAGCATCGTCGGGTAAACCCCTGAGATGCGAATCGCCGTCACCGCTTTGGCCAGCGCCGTCATGTTGTCAAAGAAGGCCACGCCCATCACGGGAGTCCCTAATGGAATCGGCAATAATTTGACCGTCACTTCCGTAATGATCCCCAGCGTCCCCTCTGAACCAATCATCAACTGGGTCAGATCATAGCCAAATGCTTGTTTGAGCGTCCGACCACCGAGCTTGATTTCACGACCGTCAGCCAGTACGACCTTTACACCTAACACATTATCCTTGGTAGCGCCGTACTTGACGGTACTCATACCACCCGCATTAGTCGCCACGTTACCGCCAATCCCAGAGATTGGTTTGGAGCCTGGATCAGGTGCGTAAAACATGCCCTGTTTGCGCGCTTCTTGGTCTAAATCACCATTAATAACGCCGGGTTGTACGACCGCCACTGAATCGGCCTTACTGATTTCGATGATACGATTCATCTTGGCTGTTGACAGAATCACACTCCCAGTCAGGCCATCGGCACCAATCACCGTACTAGTCGTCTGGTCTTGCGGAATCACGGGCAAATGATATTTGCGGGCGACGCGGAGCACACCTTGGATATCCTGCGTGGAATGGGCTTCCACATAGGCCAGTGCCAGCCCACTATCGTCATCCGTTAACCGGGGACTAAAGGAATACTTCGTCAGTGTTGCCTGATCGGTGAACACTTGACCATCCGTCACTTGGGCGGTCAAATCCGCTAATACTTCTTCATCTGAAAACGCGCGAAAGACTGTCAAAATACAAGACCTCACTTTATTTATTTAAGCTCAATGTCAGTATAAGCCAAGAATCCGTTTTCGACATTAATACTGTCCGCAAGACAACCGCCCGTCTATTCGCACAGTTTCCAATCCAATACTTTTACGTGGTATCTATTTTTTGAATTGCGTACACTCAAAATAAGTATTTTCCGGCGGCGTTTGAACCGGGTATGCTAGTGATTGTGAATCATTGCAAACGGGTCGTTAATACGGGGAATTAGCCTTAACGACCTTCATTAAGGGAGGATTTGAACATGCGGCATTCAGCATCTTCAAAATTACGGCCGGTGCTCATCACGGTCGGCATTATCATTGTCATCATCGCCATTGCACTGGGCGTTATTATTCGCCAGGCGCAGGCCCGCTACCAGTCGACCATCTACACGGGTAGCAGTAATACCAAAGTCAATCCGACAAAGCCCCTCAGCATCCTGTTGCTCGGGGTCGATACCGGGGCGGACGGGCGCATCGACAAGGGCAATTCGGATACGATCATGGTCGTCACGATCAACCCCAAGACGAAAAAGACCGTCATTACGAGTATCCCCCGCGATACGCTCGCTGAGATGGTCGGTGACCAAGACACCAACGTGCAAAAACTCAACGCCGCTTATAATATTGGCGGTTCCAAAATGGCGAAAGCCAGTGTCAGCCAACTGCTCAACGTTCCCATCAACTACTACGCTACCATTAATATGGGTGGCCTCAAGCAAATCGTGAATGCGGTCGGTGGCGTGACGATTACCAGTCCCCTCAACGTCTCGTTCGACCACGTGACCGTCACGAAGGGTGAGCACCATTTGAACGGGACCCAGGCCCTGGCCTATACGCGGATGCGTTACCAAGACCCGCGGGGTGATTATGGCCGGCAGCTCCGCCAACAACAGGTCATGCGCGCCGTCCTAGCCAAGCTCGCTCAAACTAAGACGTATAGCCGCTATGATCAATTACTCACGTCGCTCAAAGGCAACTTGCAAACAGACTTGAGCTTTGACGACTTGGTCGGCCTGGCCACCCACGACCGTGCGAACATGAAGCACATCCAATCCACACAAGTCGTTGGGTTGCCCGCCTGGATCAATACCAGTTCCTATCAGATTTTGACGACTAAGACGTTACAACAAACGTCAGATCGCTTACGAACTCAACTAGGACTAAGCACGGAGACCCTCAGCAATATGGAGACCAAGTTAAATGCCGCTAACACGGTATATGACGGTAAAACCAATCTCAACTACGATACGCAAGGGCTAGATAAGATCACCTATACTGACAATACAAAGTAACCCTGATTCAAAAGACGGATGGCAGCTCGAAGTCGTGTGCTTCGAACTGCCATCCGTTTTCTAGTGCAATCAGCTGTTAAAATTCTTCATTGAAATAAGACGTTAGAACTGGTTGTTAGAATCAGTCGCCGATATAGTAACATATATATTTACGCGGTGTGTCAGTTATTATTTAACATTAAAGATGATCGGACCCTGCTATTTCCAAGTTCAAAAGCTGCCAGCTGAAACCCGCTGGAAACAGTGCGAGTTTGCGTAAACCTGCCGTTGTAAAGACGTCCTAGTCTGGCTTCCAGGCATTCTGGGCAATGGCCGTGACGTGGTGGACACAGATTTAAGCCGAAGCCCACGTCTTAAATACTGGTCTTCCACTAACCAAGCACAAAACGCTTGCTAAGTGGAATTTCACCACTGGACCTTGCCCCGAATACCTTCCAGCCGGGATGGTATTCGAAGGGCAGATATATGCGAACTCAATATTTAATGGACTGATCGCTAATTTTGAGTTAACAGTCGTTTTGACATTCAACGTAAACCTAGTTATTGGTAATATTTTAGCTACTTGCCCATATTTTGAGACTATGAATCATGAGCATCGGCGAACATTGGTGAATTTTCTCACGTCAACTCAGATATTAGAGCCTTGAATTTTACATGAACGGTAATTTTATCGTCTGGTCGTAAGCCTAAGAATCATACAATAATCATTAGGCAGTCTTACCGGAGTACGAATACTATAAATGTTGATTCGCAGTTCGCATGAAGAGTCAGTCGCTTAATATTCAGCGGTCAATTGCACCCAGATAGGTGGCTGTTCATCCGCCATTCGAGCGGCTTCCCGACTGGAGGGGCCGGCTGACAATGCTCAGTAGCCAAATTATTCTTAGTCGGAAGTGGTCTTCTTCCGGCTTAGAATAAGACTCGTATTTGAAATTGCGCAGTGATTTTCTGCGTGAGTTCAAATCGACGTCGGCTTACGTTCCAGCAATTGTCAGCCGGCCCTGGAAGTCGGAATAGGGAGCTCACCGGCTGACGAACAACAATCCACCAACTAGCACAATGCGTATATATTTGTTTAGTAACATTGACAACTTTCACAATTTACTTTACATGTTACAAAATTATGATAGCGCGGGTATTGAGCACAACGACCGCGCTGGTCATGCCAATAACGCCCCAATCACAATCCCGACTCGTTTAGCTGACCCAATCCGCCAATTGTGTGACCAAGCCACCGGTATCATCATTGAATTCGTATTGCACGTCGCCACGAGCAGCGACCGCCCGATGCTGACTGACCCGCAAATCACTCAGCCGAAAGGTCAATTCCAGTGGTTTGAAATTTTGAACCGAGCGAATCCAGATATAGCCTGCTAACCGTTGCGCTTGCACGAAAAAATAACGCTCAGTGGTCGTCGTTAAATCAACTTGTTTTAAAATCCCCGTCTCCATCATCGCTGCACTCCCTTCATCTATTTTTCACCATTAAATATAAGCGCTGAAACGCGTTTCAGGTCAAGGGGGCACACTTATTTATTTTTAATTGAAACTTCAAATATTACATTTTAATAACACTAAGTAAAAAAGCTAGTCAAATTAGTCAAACGGTTGTACTATAATTGGTGACATTTACTGATTAATATTAAACAATTGAAACCATCATAAAGGAGCATCCTGACCATGAGCCAGCTCGACACACTGCATCCCCAAGCCTACTGCTACTACATTGAATTAACGGGTAACGAACGCCCGGAATTACTCACCTCATTAACTGCTAGTGAACAGGCCCTCGGAGAATGGGAGCGTGTCCATGCCGCTAAGCTCCCGACCTGGCGATTATGGACGAACGCTAACGCGGATACGATTCGCTACACCGTCGCCCACGTCATCGCCCGTAGCGCTTTGCCACAAAACGCCTACTGGTTACTGCAGTATAAAGGCACTGACCATGGTCATCCGCGGATGCTGCACCCGCAGTTTCATACGCGGTGAACTTTGTTGATTCGCTATGACACTGCTATCTGAGATGATAGTTGGTTTACTGTTCGTCAGCCAAAAGCTTGCTAGTCCGACTGGATTTTCAAGCAAACTTTGAATCTGTAAAATTCGTCAGTATGGTATTTCTAACATTTTTAGAAACGGAAGGTGCACGATGACGACGAGAACTGATACCAATAAAACCCAGTTGCGTGTCTCTGTAGCGATAGCTGACTATGATACGGCTAGCCAGTTATTTCACGAGCTCGGTATGGATATGACCACAGCAATTAATCTCTTTTTGAAACAAAGTATTGCGGTAAACGGATTACCCTTTCGACCACACCTAATCACCGACACTGACAAGGCCATTCGTGAAGCCCATAGCGACCAAGTCCAGCACTTTACTAGTGAGACTGACTGGCAAACCAGTATCCGTCATGAACTTAACAAGGCACACTGAGAATCAGTCTACCACTATGATTTAACGCAACGTGAAAACCATCTACCTATCTAGTTCTACGATAACGCCAAGCGCATTTTGAGTATAGTGTGCTAGCTTCAAAAAATATGAAACGATCACATCTATAGTGCGTTTCATATTTTTTGAAGTACATTCAAGAGTCAATACTGTCTACTCGAACATTCAATTACAATACACATAACATATTTGCACATATACGCCTATTTGGATATTTTTCATTCATAGAGCGTGCTAAAAAAATTGGCAAATAATTCCAGTAACAGATTAATAGATGCTACTGGAATTATTTGTCATATTTTATGGAAATGAATCAGTTATCTCGTACTGGTCGACATCCTGTCAACTGAGAGTATGCCACAGCCTATTGTGCCAGAATGATCCGAAAGTTAGAACTGGCCACAATTTAATATTCAGATAAAAACGGAGCTTTAATATTTTCACATTTGTACGATATGTGCTATTTTTATACCAGATACATCAGATTAACGCACAAAACAAGGCTGTACCAAACCAAATTACAGTGTTAGACTTACATAAGTCTTGATTTGCAAAAATATATTTTTTTACAGGAGGGATACTGATATGTACCCTGAACTACTAAAAATAATTGACGGTGGCTTGCAGAGCAACCCCCAAAAAGTACGAAATTATTCTGTCAAACTTGCAAACTATCTTGAAAACAATGGTGAATACAACGTTGCTAAAAAAATATCAAAACTTGTAAATGGCATGAATACGAGAACAGCAGAACTTGACTCCTTTACATCAAAACCGCTTGATTCTGAAGCACACGTTGAAACCGTTGACTTAAGTATTCCAGTTCAAACGGATGAGGAGCTCTTTTTTGACTCTTTCGTAGAAAATGAAATTCTTGAATTTTTAAAAGCTTATGACAAACGTGATTTATTATTAGAACACGGAATTGAAAGTAACAATCGTTTGCTTTTGTATGGTGAGCCCGGAACTGGTAAGACCTCTCTCGCACGTTTTATTAGTCTTCAAACCAATTTACCATTAGTTACTACTAGATTAGATGGTGTTGTATCATCTCTACTGGGCAGCACTTCTAAGAATATACGTAAAGTTTTCCAATACGCGGCCCAGCAACCATGTATTTTATTTCTAGATGAATTCGACGTACTAGCTAAAGTCAGAGATGATAAGAACGAACTAGGTGAACTAAAACGTGTCGTTAATAGTTTGATTCAAAATATAGATGCTTTTGATTCAAATAGCATTCTAATAGCCGCTACAAACCGACCACGGCTACTCGATGCAGCAATATGGCGAAGATTTGATACCAAATTAGAGTTGCGCACGCCAAATTCCAAAGTTAGAACACAATTGATCAACCATTTTTCTAAAATTATGCCAACGGATTTTGAAAGGGATACAAAGAAGAAAGCCAAGCTGGTTGAAATAACGAATCAACTGACTCCAGATGCGATAAAGACCATTTTTAACAAAGCAGCAAAAAACTGTCTTCTCCGTGGCGATAATAAGTTATCGTATGCACAATTAATTCTAGAGACATTTATTTATAAGACGCCCTCAAAAATTAATGATGAGTCTGCAGCGAAATTTATGATTGATAACCTAGTCTCTCAAAATGATACTGCCAACCATTTGTCAATATCAATACGCAAGGTACGATCGATATACAAGGAGGTAAAGGATAATGGCTGATTCGGATTTCCCAGTAATCAGATTTTCACCACGTCAACAAGACAACGGTAAAACACCAGGTGGTGGCGATAAAGCAAACGTCAGTTGGTTATTAACTGGTGACGAATTGCTAACACGTAGCAAGCATTTAGTTTCAGAAATTGACGAACTCAAAGCTAACTGGGACGAAACCAATATTGAAGGACTTCCCCACGTATTAAAAGTCGACCTTATTGAAAAAGCGTTAGCTAACACTCATCAACGTTACATCGTACCGATGTTTATTGTCGGTGATAATACTGGTCAAATTGGATTTAGTGGTGACACATCACTTGTAATAAAAATTGACTCCAAAGAGAAGTTGGAAACGGTTAAAAACAATCTGGCTGATACCAACAAGAATGCGGCTCAGATTTCTGCCTTAACAGCAGTTCAATTTTATGTTCCGACAATTAAGCCCAAAACCAAAGAATCTCCTTACAAGCTTAACCCTTTGAACTTCGGTGATGACATTCTAAACAAGCGTGCTGTTCAAATCATTGCAGATGCCTTAAATTCAAAGGATATTAATTACAATCTGGTTCACTACACGACGAATCTCCCTGTCTTCAAGCTAGATGACGTAACCAGCGACAGTCTGAAGTTTATCAAGACCCTACCAATAAAGTCTGCAGAACCGTTAGAGAAATTAACCAATCCCTTTCGATCTTTAGATGGCCTTCCACTCAAGTATAAGGATAAAATAACTCCCTTTGATGAATCTACCGACTATCCCATTATTGGTCTATTAGACTCGGGCGTTGATAAAAACAGTTTAACTGAACACTGGGTTACTCGCGGTAACGGATGCCAATATTCAGATTCGGAGTTAAATTGCGCACATGGAACATACATTGCGACTCTGTTAATTCACGGCGACAACTTCAGTGACACCCACGACTCTTCCATTCGTGGATGTGAGATTATAGATGTTCCTGTAATTCCAGCCAATGGTACAGATGAAATTACCCTGATTAACAATATTCGAACTGCAATCAAAGAAAACTCCAGCATACGAGTTTGGAATCTTTCAATAAGCTTGGACGGTGAAATCAAATCTGATGAATTCTCAGATTTTGCAATAGCTTTAGATGAAATTCAACAAACAAGTAACGTCATCATCTGTAAATCGGCCGGTAATGATCCAAGCTTTTACATGAAGCAAAATGCAAGTCATCTAAGTATCGGCGCAGAATCTATTCGTTCAGTAACAGTTGGGTCGCTAAATCGAAATTCAGACCCATTCGACTATACTAAGAAAAACTTTCCAGCACCCTATTCGTGTGTAGGCCCAGCACCATCATCATTAGTTAAGCCAGATTTAACTCATTTTGGAGGCGATCTATTTGCTTCCAAGCATAATCCGACTGATAGAACCGACTTCAAAGAAGTTAGCGATACCGCCACATCAGATGGATTTAAGTTAATTCATAAAGTTGGAACAAGTTTCTCAACGCCTAAAGTTGCCAAAAACATTGCTGAGTTGGACTTATTGACCCACAATCAATATTCTCCATTAGCACTCAAGGCCTTGGCAATTCATTCTGCCAAGTACTATGAAACGCCTAACCTAGATACTCAACAACGGTTGAATACACTTGGTTATGGCAAGCCTGACAACGCTGGAATTGCTCTTTTTGGATCATCATATTCCAGTACAATGATTCTTGAGGGTAACCTTCAAAAAGGCAATCGTATCGACATCATGGAATTTCCCTATCCAGATGCTCTAATTAAAAATGGTCGATACACTGGAAAAATAAAAGTAACCTTGTTATACGATCCTATTTTAATTGCAAATCAGGGTGCTGAGTACTGTCAATCCAATTTAGAAATAAGGTTTGGCACTTACGACAAGAAGATGAACGCGACCGATTACATGCGACGATTCAATCCCTTAAAACGTGATGATTCTTTCAATACGCTTTTAAAAAGCAAGTATGGTAAGCGGAAGATTGAAATTAACGCACGTTATGCAAATGAACGCACGTTAATTGCTTATGGGCAAAAATATCACCCGGTTAAAAAGTACGCATTTGATTTGGCAGAGTTGCGTGACAGTTATCTCAGTTCGCTGGATGCAGAACGGCACTGGTTTCTATTTTTGGAGGGTCATTATCGCCTATTTGCTGAAAAAGAAGCACTTCAGAAGCAAAAGAATTTGAGTACGCCATTTACACTCATCATTACCATTGAAGATCCTGATCAATCAGCACCCGTATATAACTCGACAATTCAATCGTTAGATAACAATAATTTTGTACACAATACTGTCGAAATTAATAACCGTATTCATTTATCAAATCGGGTATGACTTTGCATAACTCCATACGAGAACGTACTATCTTAGAAATCGTAATCATCAGCTGACCTATATAATTTAACTCTGTGTAAATTATTTGCTACCTACACAAAAACACCACGCCAAACCCGAGAATGCTGAAAAGCCTGCCGAACAATCAAATCACATTGGCGACATTCCACAAAAGCACAAAACCAGCCCTTAAAGTGGAGATTAATTTCCATTTTGAGGGCTGATTTTGCTTTGGAGCGGTGAACTAAAAATCAGTAATTTAGTTTTTCAGCAGCCACGCCAAACTCTACGACAACCTGTCAAAGCGTCGCACAATTTTGTGTTGAAATTATTTACTGCCTTTTGCTGATATAAAGCTAGATTTCGTGCCGTCGACATCAATTAGACATTAGTTTGTTCTCAATCCCTCTTTTTAACTCATCAAGTTTAACATCTAATAACTGATCATCAAATTCCCTCAACACTAAAGTAAGATCTGGACCATGCTTCGCTCCCGTAAGCACTATTCTAAAGATTTGCCATTTGTCTGAAATTGAGAGATTTTCATATTTATCAAGTTCCTTGACCATTTCCTTTATAGTTAATTTACCTCTACATTCTCTCAATAATTCTATTGCTGAGATATAGGCATTTGAATACAGATAGCATATATTTTCTGCACATGCCTTCGAATCGTATATCATTTTCATTCTTTTCGATAAATCCAGAAAATTGACGATATGCTGTTTAAAGACAGTTGCCATTCTTAACATGGATGCCAGGTTCTCCTCCGACATAATAGATGAAAGATAAGTATCATTCATCATAAACAATTCAGTAGTCGATTTAAACTTTTCTATATCCATTTTCTTTATATACTTATGATTTATCCAATCCAATTTGCCTTGATCAAATCCAGCAGCCGATTTACTCAATCGTTTAGCGTCGAAAACGTCGATAAGTTCCTTTTCTGAAATAATTTCTTCATTTCCATATGGCGACCAACCAAGTAATGCAATAAAATTAAAAATTGCATCAGCTAAATAGCCATAGTCTTTATATTGTTCTAGAAACTGAACTTTCGTTTCGTCTCTCTTACTTAGCTTTTTGCCTGTATCCGGATTGATAATCAGCGACATATGCCCAAAGGTTGGTTGTGTCCATCCCAATGCATTATAAATAGCAATTTGCTTTGGAGTATTTGAAACATGATCATCCCCGCGTAAGACGTGAGATATGTGCATATCATGATCATCAACCACCACAGCAAGATTATAGGTAGGCGTTCCATCTTTTTTTTGAATGACAAAATCTCCACCTATCATCGAACTATTAAAAGACATATGACCTTTGACTAAATCATCCCAATCAAGCGTACAATTTTTAGGAATACGAAATCGTATAGCATATGGAACATGATCTTTTGCCATTAATCTATCGTATGCTTTTATCTCACTCATTGACATCCCATCATATTCATATACGTAGTGAGGGGAAACATGATTCTCAATTTGACTAGCTCGTTCTTGTTCCAGCTGTTTTTCCGTTTTATATGATTTATAAGCCAATCCGCATTTCAGTAATTGTGAAATAATATATTGATAGCGAGAAGTCTTTTCAGATTGCCGGTAAGGACCATAGGGACCACCAATATCTGGTCCTTCATCCCAAGTAATACCCAGCCAATGCAGATATTCAATTTGGCTTTTTTCACCATCCACTAAATTCCTTCTGTTATCGGTATCTTCTGTGCGCAAAATGAAGGTTCCATGCGCATGTTTAGCAAATAAATAATTGAATAAAGCAGTTCGAGCATTACCAATGTGTAAATGACCAGTTGGACTAGGCGCATATCGGACGCGGATTTTTTTCAATATTGTCATCTCCTGTATAAAGCTTCATATATAAAAAACTGCTCCATGGACTTTTATAAGAACACAGACAGTTTCATTAATTGAGCAATTTGATTAATTAAAAAGTACTAGCTAGTTTTTCTAAAACTCGGACCATTTGACTTACAAATCCGTATTCATTGTCATACCAAGAAACAGTTTTAACTAATTGAAAATCTCCAGACTCTGTAATTTCCGTTTGTGTTGGGTCGAAAATGCCTCCGTAAGTAGTCCCGATGACATCTGAAGAAACAATTTCATCATCATTAAAGCCAAATGAAGGATTGTTTACGGTATGCTTTTTAAGTGCAGCGTTAACTTCTTCTAGGGTAACTTTCTTCCGTAAAATGGTGACTAATTCAGTAATAGATCCATCTACAATTGCTACTCGTTGTGCGTGCCCCTTTAACTTTCCATTTAGTTCTGGAACAACTAGGCCGATTGCTTTCGCAGCCCCAGTACTGTGAGGGATCGTATTTGATCCTGCCGATCGGGAAGCTCTGAAATTTGCACCACGAACTGGACCATCTAGCAACATTTGCGTAGAAGTATATGCATGTACAGTCGTCATTGTCCCAACTTCAATTCCGAATTCTTCATTTAAGAAATAAGCTAAAGGTGCCAAACTGTTTGTTGTGCAGGAACCAGCCGATAAAATCTTATCATCGGGCGTAATTGTATCGTCATTGACGTTATAAACAATTGTTTTCATTGGTCCTGCAGGTGCCGAGATTAGCACCTTTTTGGCACCAGCTTCCAAATGAGCCGAAGCTTTTTCCTCACTGGTGTAAAATCCGGTACATTCTAAAACAATACTAACGTTGTCAGTTTTAGCCCAATGTAATTTGGCTGCCTCACTTTCAGCATAGACAGAAATTCTTTTACCGTTAATCGTAATTGAGTGTTCATCAGCTGTAACCTCACCTGGGAAAGTGCCATGTGTTGAATCGTATTTGAATAAGTGTGCTAGTAAAGTTGGTGTAGTCAAATCATTAATAGCAGTAACTTGTACATTTGCATTTGTTAGACTTAAAATCCTGCGTAAGGCTAACCGACCAATTCTTCCAAAACCATTGATTCCAATATTAATTGTCATTATTAAAACATCCCTTCAAAAGTCATCTATTATTCACCATTACTCGATTATAAATATTATTGCCCACTAAGGCGCAGATGGTAATGAGGCAACCTGCCAATTCAAAAGCTGAAACCTTATAGCCATTAATAATACTAATTACAAAAGAGGTAATTGGTACCAAATTCATGAAAAGAATACCATTGATTGATCCAACTATCCGATTTCCCATATTCCATGCAAATACAGCAATAACACCAGCGAAGGTAATCATGTAAATTAATGCTCCAGAGACCCCCGTTATTGCACTAACTGTCGGAACTTTAAGCCAACCAAATGTCGTTGCAATAAACAGCAACACAATTACTGATCCAACACCATAAATAGAAGTCAGCGTAGAATAACGTAAGATTGACCACTTGGGAAAATCCGCACCTCCAGCCGTATAAATAACCCAACACAAAGCACCTAGTAAAATTAAAATAACCGCCCAAATCGTATTTTGACCTGCTAATAGTGTTGCAGGATGGCCCTTAGTAACAACCATGAACACACCTAATGCAGCAATTATCATCGCGATAACCGATGCAATTGTAGGCTTAACACCACGATAAGCCCAACCAACCAGGACACCCAGTAAAGGCTGAATTGCCATCATAATAGAAGCTATAATTGCCCCCGATGAACCAGCAATCTGTTGGCCTAAAAAGACCAAAAAACTAAAACCGGCAAAGGCTGATGTCCCAAAAATCCATAATCGAAGGGACTGACCTTCAGCTTTGAATGCTTTTGGCCCTTCAGTGATTAAGAGAATAATCGTAAAAATAATCGCCACACTACCATATCTAAATAAGGTGAAATAAAATGGATCCATAATTTTCAAAGCCGGTGCCATAATTGGAAACATTCCACCCCATGAAAAAACAGCTATCAGGCAAAGAATTAATCCTGAAAAATATTTTTTTGACATTACGTACTCCTTTATTTTGAATTTAAAAATTCATTGTACTTGACCTTACCTGACAAGCTGTAATTGATATTGTTGACAATATTTAAGTTAAATGAATCTTGCGAAGATGCCAAAACACCATTAATTGCATCAACGATAATTTTTACCATCATGGACGTGCTTTCTTTACTAATTTTGACGTTAATAGTGTAATAGTTGTTTTCATCTTGAATAATAACCAAATCCTCTACATTACGAATCATGCGAATTCGATTTTCAAGGCTGAACAAATTATTTTCAATGTCATTGTCATCAAATAAAACACGTTGTGTTACAAAAATATAGCCCTCAGCATTTAGATATCCATAGTCTGATGTGATAACGTAACGTTCTCCGTCAAAAGTAATTTCTGCCATTTTCTTACCCATGTATCCATCTGCACACTGAAAGCTTTGAATGGCAATTCGTCCAATAGAATTTGATGGAAGAACATTCCCTTTATCATCCAAAATGATCAACTTACTACCCTCCATAAATTGCCCAGAAGCAGCAGGATATTTGCTCATGTCTTGGCTATCTGCTAGTGTATTGATTCCAGTTTCGGAGCTACCGTAATATTCATTAATCACAGGGCCAAACAATTCAATTGCTTGTTCTTTTAAAATTGTTGGGAAATTCTTGCCTCCAACCATAATAAAGTGAACACTAGTATTCTGATAATTATTTTTCTGAAGTACAGGTACCAACCGTTGTAATACTGGAGGTGTAATCAGCATAGATGTAACATTATAGTTTGTAATCTTATAATAGAGATCATTAGCATTACTAAAATCACCAAATACCACCGTTCCCCCATTAACCAACGTTAATTTTGCCCAACCATTCACAGAGACATGATAAAATGGCATAGTAACAAGATAAATATCATCTGAAGTGATTTCGTACTTATTTGTGAAAATACCTAGGCGCCGCTTATCAAACGAAGATTTACGATAGATACATTTTGGTAATCCTGTTGTACCTGATGTGAATGAAAAGCTTAGAACATCATCGCTATGATTGAGTTGTTTCACAAGTCCAAAAACATCCGTATCATCATCGATTGTATCTTCCTTGATAATATCTAAATTAATAAACTTAATATTAGGCAAGCTAGCTAGCATCACGTCAGAGGGCTTATTATCTTCCGAATAAAAGACTGTATTTGCTCCTGATTGTTTGATACAAGCGATTTTCTTTTCATCATTCATTGTATAATCAATACCAGAATAGGCTACCTTACTAGTTACTAGACATGAGTATAAAATAAATAGTTTCCAACTGTTTTCCGACATAATAATTACTCGTGTTGTATCAGTATTTAAATATTCATTTTTCAATAGATTTACAAGATTGCTTTCAACCAATACCTTATAATCTGTCCAACCAAATGAAAAGTCATCAGTGATTAATACTGGTTTGTTTTGTTGTTTAACTGCGATTTTCTTAATTTGTTTAAGTCCTAACATTGTTATGTCCTCTTCACTTTAATTAATTTTGTTTTAGAATGCTTATAAACATTCAATTGTGTGATTATTTTATTGTCGAATTTTTCGCCAGGAACAATTAGCGGAACACCTGGTGGATACGGAATAATATATTCGTCGGAAACATCACCATCATTAAATTCAGATTGAGTAGCATCAATCTTCTGCAAAACTTGGCAAAGTTTATCTAATCCAATATCATCAGTTCCAATATGAAAATTCAACAAAAATGACGATTCAGTGTAACGGCTAACATAAAGATGATTTTCGTAAAAGATTTTCTTTAAATCTGAAATTGTAAATGTTGAGTTGCTAAAATTAACGGAAACTCTCAATGGATCTAATGCATAGAACTCAGAACTGTTGATTTCTTTTTCATCATTAACATATAGAACATCTAAACTATTAACAAATTCTGTAAGCTTACGTGCCCTTCCCACAGCCTTAAGAATCTCTTCATTACCATTTAATACGATATCTTCTCAGGCAAGTTCTAATGAAGCTAACAACGGATAACTGGGCGAAGTAGTACTAAATTCATATTTAGACTTCTCAACTTTTCCTATAAAAGCACTCGAACCAATTATATGAATGTAACTACCCTGACGCAGTGACCTTAACGACTTGTGTGCGGACTGTGTGACGATTAACTTTAAATTAGGATTCTTCTCTCTAACATTTCCAATATTTGAAAGTAGACTCAAATGATTTGTCGCTTTCGAAAATGCAGCAAATGCAATCCAAGCCTCATCTACAATTAGTTTCACGTCTGGATCAATTTCTAACAACTTTTCAACAACCAATCTTGTATTATTACAGACACCCTCATACGTGCTAGCATTTAAAATAACCGTCTTAAATGGTTTGCCTTCTTCATATGCTGTGGAAAAAGTTGAAATTAGTTGGTCAAAGTCCGTTAATTGTCTCCCTGAAGGCTCAAACTGCCGCTTGATTTTTGTGTATTCGACCTCAGCACCAATCAATGCAAGTGCAAAATGAATTGATTGATGACAGCATCTATCAACTAGAACTTTCTCTCCGCGTCTGACATTTCCGAAAATAGCAATCTGATTTGCGTTGCTGGTTCCAGTTGTTACATAAAGGCTAGCATCGCAATTAAAATCTTTCGCAGTCTGCTTTTGTGAATCAAGTAAAACTGTAGATGGAAATGTTGGGTTGTCAATCCAACCATTTCCATAGGTAACTTCATTTTTGGCATACTGCTCACCGATTAGTTTCCGAAATAATTGATTTACGTTATCCTGTTTCAAAAATTTATCCTTAGTAATTGGTAGTGCATGAAAAGATTTAATATCTTCATCCGAATAACTCAATATTTTTTCAGTAAGTGGAACCCTACTCATAAGCTTGCCTCCTTTCTTGATGAATTAAATTTAACATCGCCTTAGACATTTTAGAAGAAACAATCTATAATAGGGGGTTATAACTGTTCGTTATTACATCACAACGCACAATCATTGTGCTTATAAGGAGGCTGCGTGAGTATGCCGGAGATCCAATTTGAATCACTCAGTGTCGAACTTTTATATATCTTGATTAAGGTTGCTGACCTAAAAAGTATAAATAAAAGTAGCGAGGCACTATCATTAACACAGCCTGCAATTAGTAAGAAGATTGTTCAGCTTGAAAATTACTACGGGACACAACTTTTCATTCGTAGTCCGCGCGGGATGGAATTAACCGCAGCTGGCAAAAAATTTTACACAAATGCAAAAAGAATCTTAAATGATTTCCACGATTTACGCTCCTCCGTTTTGGACAAAAGTCTCTCAATGCAAGAACTTAGCATTGGTGTTCTCGACAGTATATCTTCATTCCTCTACCCTCAGTTTTTTATAGACACCCTATCTAAGCTTCGTGAAATTACAATAACAAATCGAATTTACGAATTGATTATGCCGTTCAACAATGACGCCTTGGACGCTATTTTGATGGACTCAGCATTCAGAACTGATTTAACTGGTGATTTTTTCGAGAAGAAGCTTTTTGAAGAACCCTACTTTGTCGTATATTCAAAAGAAAACACGCGGGTAACGCACTTGACAGGTCCAAAGGTCACTGCTAAGGAATTACAAACACTAGATGTGCTGATGTATCCAAAATACTGCCCGATTCATCAAAGAATCATGAGAATATATCAGAAAATTTGCATGGACCCACCAAAAGTAACTGAAATTGACTATAGCGAATCTATGGTTTCACTTGTAGTCAATTCTCCTTTTGTCTCAATTCTGCCAAAATCATTGGCGGTAAATAAAGTGACACACAACATTCAGAGCTTAGCGATGAAACAGTTAGATATTACGTTTCTGAGAAGTGTATCACTGTTCGCGAAGACACCAGAAATTTTAAGTGTTGTTGATTCGAAGCTTGAAAACTATAATCAAGGTCACTAACTAAAGTGTTTGTACAAGCATGTTCTTGTTCCTGAATTTTTACGCTATGCCTAACTATTGTTATCCAATTCTAGCTCTCGACAGGCGATACATTTTCCCGTAAGCTCTTTAATACTCAAAAGAGTCCTAATACTTCACTTTGACTTTGAAGTACTAGGACTTTTTTCTAACCATGCTGTGAATATTACAGGATGCCACTAATGAGCCTTTAGCTACTTGCAGTTATGCAAGAATCGATGATATGTAATGGCCAATATAAAAAAATTGAAATCATCATAAAAGAGCGTGCTGATCCTGTTCATCTGCGGTTGCTACACCCGTAGTTTCATACGCGATGAATTGAATAGCGAATTGATGTCGATTGCCAATTCGCTATGTCAAAATTACAGTAGCTCCCTTTTAATGGTTAGCGCGCATCGCGCCTTCCCACAAAATCACCACACAAAAACACCACGCCCAACCTACGACAACTGTCGCACTGGTCTAAGCGTGGTGTTATTTATTTTCAGCAGTTAATTAAGCTTCAACCGTTTCGCCGGCAGCTTCCTTAGCAGCGAAGGTCTTTTCTTCCTTAACCTTGTCACGATCCAAGGCCTTGAAGAAGAAGTAGTAGATGGCACCGTCGAGCACGATATTGACAACTTGTAATACCGCACCAGAGATGTGCATCGTGGCTAAGTAACCAGAGATAATTGGCGGCGTGGTCCAAGGAACCATGACCCCAACCGTCTTAGCGACTAAGCCGGTCGACATCGCAATGTAGGTCGTCGTAACGTTAACTAATGGTGCCAAGATGAATGGAACGGCAACCCGATAGTTCATAACGATTGGCAACCCGAAGACGATTGGTTCGTTGATATTGAACAACGCTGGTCCAATCACCAACTTACCCAAGGTCTTATATTCAGCACTCTTCGACACAAAGGCAATCATGAAGGCTAATCCCAAGGTCGCACCTGAACCACCCATGTGAACGAAGTTATCGAAGAATTGTTGCGTTACAACGTTTGGTAAAGCTTTGCCCGCATTGAAGGCTTGCGCGTTTTGTGACATCGCAGCCAACCAGATTGGTTGCATGACCCCAGAAACCACGTTGGCACCGTGAATCCCGAAGATCCATAAGATACATACGACGAATTCGGCAACTAAGGCCCCTGGTAATGTATTACTCAATAAGCCCAGTGGTTTAGCCAAGACGAAGGAAATCACGTTAGGAATGCTGTGCATTGGTGATGCTTCGACAGCTAACCGGAGTAACCACATCAAGAATAAGATAATGAAGCCAGGGACTAAGGCTGCAAATGAGTTGCTGACAGCCGGTGGCACACTATCTGGCATCTTAATCGTCCAGTTGCGGTGAACCATGAAGACGTAAAAATCAGTGATGAATAACCCAATCAACAGTGCAGTAAACAGACCAGCAGAGTCCAGTTGAGTTAAGGGTACCCACAGCGCCCCTGCCTTATCCGTGTTTAACGGAATCGTTAAGAACCAAGCGCCTAACGAAACGATTGACGCAGAGATTGGATCGACCTTATAACTCTTTGCCAAGTTATAAGAAATCCCGATGACCGCAATCAGTCCCATAATATGGAACGACGCGTTGGTTGGATATTGAACGATCGTTGCCCAATTCGAACCAAAGGTGTTCGCCATAAAGGTTTGATAGCCTTTGATTGGGAATTGCGCGATAATCATGAAGACCGACCCGATGATAATCATTGGCACCGCGAGTGTCATCCCATCACGTAACGCAATCAAGTGACGAGAACCCGCGATTTTACCAAAGAATGGGACAAGTCGGTCATTAACAAAGCTCGACTTATTGTTTTCGCTCATGTCGTGACCCCCTAGAATAATTTAATAACCTAACGTATTCAACGGACAGCTGATTTTAAAAGACAGAATAATTGATATACCAAACGGTCAATGGCCAGTTAACCGTTTACAAAATTAAAATCAGCTCTCACTAAGTCGTCCTGTCATCTGACATTTGTACCCATGAATACGTTTCCTACAATTTTCATTATACCTGTCATCACGCGAATGTATACCCTTACACTTTAAATTGGAAGTTCGTTCCAGATATCGGAACTTGTTCTATTTTTGGAACATGTTTCACAAATTGGTCACGAACTTAATTCAATGGTTGCACGATCATTGCTAATTGCTCTAAATAATAGACGACTGGCAACTGTGACAAGGTGCTCCCACCGCTGACGGCTTGCACTTCTGGGGTGTCATAATTCAACACCACGTCCGCGATTCCCGCCAACGTCGAGTGACTGCTAGCGGTGATTGCGACTACCTTGGCGCCGTTTTGTTGGTAATAGACGCCCTGTTCATTAATGTCCTCGGACTCCCCAGAGACGGAGAGTACCAAAAAGACGGTGTCCGATAAGTCTTGCGGTTGCACCGGATGTGGTTGCCCAGTGTCCGTCAGCATTAGACTATACAGGCCAAAGTTGGCAAACAAGTGACTGCCATAGGTCGCTAAGCCCGCACTGGTCCCGGCTCCGGTCAAAATCACCATCCGCGCTTGCTGCAATAGTTCCGCCACCTGATGGAGTTTGGCCGTCACATCAGGTAAACTCATGTGGTCAAAAAAGGTCCGCATTGGTATCACGGTCCGCGCCAACGGTTGGGTGGCATCTTGCCGCAATTGTTCCTTGAGCGTGAACTTGAATTCCGCGTATCCGTCGTATCCCATGTGCTTTAAAAAGCGCAGAATCGTGGTCGCCGAAACGTGGCTGTGGTCTGCGAGTTGGCGAATCGTCATGGTGCTCACTTCAACGGGATGGCCCACAATATATTTATAAATTTCTATCTCCAACCGATTGAGCTGTTGGACTTGGTCGTACGAAAACATGGTTTCACCCCATTAAAATTGATTGGTCTATCTGATAAATTGATGTCATCACTTGGATTAGTAGGAACAAATTCCACTTATTTATCGCCCCACCGGCCGTCAATCTGTGGTTTGATCTCGATATCGCTCATTTCTAAGGCACAAGTGGCCACCGCCGCCGTTAGTTTGGCCGTGAATTCAGCGGTCTTGTAGGGGGAATCAACGGACCAGGTTTTAAAGTTCGGCGTGCGATTGATTCGGCCGAGTGCGGCGATTGCTGGCACTTCCTTCGGGTCGACTGCCGGGGCCGACTTCTTCACGTTGACGTTGTAGCCATAGTGCCCGCTATGATAGAGTGCTTGCATGGCATCACCAAAAAGTCCCATCTTACTCACTTACTTTCCGTTTTATTAGTCCAATTTTAGCATAAGTTCTAAGGCGCTTTCATTGCGCATGCTAATAATCCACAAAAATAAGTCAAAATATCGGAAATCCATCATAAATATCCGCTATAATTGAGGATAAATTATGCTGGGCTAGTTGGGATTTTCCGGTCATCGCCACCCTGCTAGCTATGATTGAATCCTCTGGAGGCGTATATCATTGAAAAATACGATTTTAATTGTTGAAGATGAGGACAGCCTATCAGGTTACCTCACTAAGGAACTTCAATTCGAAGATTTTAACGTCCTGGTCGCCGCTGACGGTTTGGCCGCTATGGACACCTATCAGGCTCACCAAAACGAGCTCTTACTCATCCTATTAGACTGGATGCTGCCTAAGCTGGACGGCATGGAAGTCCTAAGACGCATCCGCAAACACGACCAAGTCCCCGTCATCATCATGACCGCGCGTGATTATGTTGGCGATAAGGTCGCCGGTTTAGATAACGGTGCCGACGACTACATTACGAAGCCGTTTGAAATTGAAGAATTACTGGCGCGGATACGAGTCATTCAGCGGCGGGCTGAGAATCAAGTCGAGCCTAACCAGGTCTATCAACTTGATGATGTCCAACTAGATACCAAGGCCCACCGCGTCACGAATGCCGGGGAAGAAGTCACTCTGACGCATCGTGAATACGACTTATTGCAATTCTTCCTCGCGCACCCGGACGAAGTCTTCACCCGCGACGACCTACTCGACCAGGTCTGGGGCGCAGATTTTCTCGGCCAACAGAATGTCGTGGACGTTTACGTCGGTTATTTGCGCAATAAAATTACCACACCCGATGCGGCACCATTGATTCAAACGGTGCGCGGCGTCGGCTATAAGCTAAGGGAGTCGATCGCCAATGCCCAAAACTAAGGACACGCCAACGTATGAACAGCTGATCAATCAAGCGATTCGCCGATTGATGCTGACCATCACACTACTCGTCAGTCTGATTACCTTGATCATGGTCGGCGCCCAACAAACGCTCAATACAACCCGCGAAGCCCGTGATTTGATGACCAGTCTCAATCAGGCCAACATCAAGGACGTGCCGAGCTTTGTTCAGTGGAACAATACGACGACGCGCAATACCAAGCAGCCCGCATTCATCCGGGTAACGACGAAAAAAGCCACCTGGACGACGGCAACCAAGACTAAGCGGACGATTATCACGACCCCGTCTTCCAAAGCGTTCTTCGCCAAGCACCAGACGAAATTGGTCGGGCCACTGGTCTATGTTCAGGACTTCGGTTTCTTCCTATCTTATCAACAAAAGGACAGCCATAACACGTACCAGCTGTGGGTCAGTTTGCGGCGACTCTTCAACAGTCTCTTCATCTTGATTCTACTCATGATTGCCGTGACGATTGCCGCACTCGCGCTTGGAACCTGGTGGGCACATCGGCTCGCTGGTCGTCTGAGCGAACCGACCATCAAGCTCCTGCACGAGACGCGCTACACGTCCAATAATCCTGACAGTGACCAGCCGACCTTGGATGTACCGGCCAGTCCTCGAGAAATCAACGATTTAGGGCGTGCGTTCAATGAACTGCTCGTGACGCAAAACCAGCGGCTGCAACACGAGCGCCAATTTATCTCCGACGCTTCTCATGAACTGCGGACACCAATTGCGGCGATTCGTGGCAATCTCAGTCTGATTCGTCGGCGTGGTGACGCCCATCCGGAAGTCATTCCCGAGTCATTGCAATTTATCGATGAGGAGTCGTTGCGGATGCAGCATTTGATTGAGAATTTACTCCACTTATCACGTGCAGATCGCGCCAAGCTCACCTTGACCGACCAAGACTTATCGACACTACTACTGAGTCTGGCCGAACACTACCAGCCGTCCATTGACCAACCACTCGACCTTGAAATCGATGCTGGGATTCACGTTCAGGGTAATGCCGAGATGCTACAACAAATCGTGGTGGCGCTCTTGGATAACGCCCACAAGTATTCTCCGCATGACCAGCCAATCACGCTGCGGTTGCACCAAACGGACACCGCAATTGAACTGGCAGTCGCCGACCACGGTGATGGCATTCCGGACGACCAAAAACAGGCCGTTTTCCAGCGTTTCTACCGCGTCGACCAATCCCATTCGCAGGCCGTCGAAGGTAGTGGCCTAGGCCTAGCCATCGTCCAACAATTAGTTGCGCTGAACCAAGCAACGATCAAAATCAGCGATAATCACCCAACTGGCAGTATTTTTACCATCAGTTGGCCCGTCGCGAAATAAGTCTTCTCAACTAGTTTTAGGGTTATTTTAGCCTTAAAACTAGTTTTTTATGTCGTCAAAAGGCCGTCACAATGCGGGATTGGTCGAATCTAAGTGCTAATCTAAGAATTTCTTAGATAAAGTTTATGGTAAGTCGATAGTTACAGCCGCACTTTGCCGGTAAACTATAGTCATTCAATAAATAAAACAACCGATGCTTAAACATCAATTCATTAATTAAAAACGATTAAGCCAACCGATTAAGGAGAAATCAAATATGTTATTAGATACCGACCCTAAAATTAAAAATATCACCGCCGTACAACTGGTCAAGGTGACTTATCCGTTGGTCATTGCTAAGACTGAAGACGGTGAATTCGTCAAAGTTAAACTGAGCGACGACCAATTACAAGATCCCTTATTCTGGGATACGTTAAAGAACATTCGCAAGTCCCAGCTCTGGGTGCCGCTTGGTCGCCACTTCCATCAGTTACTTTCCAACGACTGGTTAATGCCAGCTGCTCAGTAAACCGTCCGTCTCACAACCACGATTATCACTTAAAAGGAGTTCGATCATCATGAAAAATACATTCAAAAAATTAACGTTAACCTTAATGGCCGCCGGAACACTTTTTGCCACTTCAGTTTCCGCTTCCGCTGATACCACCGCTACTAGTCATTCTGAAACGACTTCCACGACCCTCGTCAACAAAGTCACCCGCGATACGGACCTCGCCACTGGTGGGTCAACGACGCAACCTAAGCACGTTTTAACGCCCAAGCCAACGCGGCTAGTGGTCAAAGCATCCACCCAGAACCAGGTGTTAGCCACGATTGATGCTAGCAGCCAAAGCATTACCAAGATGAAATACCTGACCAACGCCCACTAACCGGCACCCGTTTCAAAGCGTCCACCCCGTCTTTAGCAACCCGCTCAAGAAAAGTGCGCATCACAATAACTCATGTAAGGAGGCCTCGCGATGAGTCAATTGACTAAGGCAATCACCCGCCAACTACAACGTCAATACGCCGAGCCCGTCTTCAAAGCTAGTAATGGTACCTGGTATACCGGGGCCGACATCTTGGAAGACTTGGCGTTGTGTGAAACCAGCCTACAACAACAAAATGTCCACGCGGGCCAAGCAATCCTGCTGAGTCCGATGCAAGCAATGACGATTCCGAGCTTACTCCTGGCGAGTTGGCAATTAGGACTGACGGTCACCCTGACACCGCCGAGTCCCCGCCTCCCCGAACTCGCCCCGCAAGTCTACGCGGCAATGGTCTATTCACCGACCCAGACGACCCAACTGGCGACCCAGCTTGACCCTAGCGAAATCAGCGTGCTGACCTTGATTTTAAATACCGCCCCCAACTTCGCCTACTTGGTCCACGACCACGCCCAGCCACTCGCTCGCCACAGTCAGCCGGACTTGATTCTCCCAGCCAGTCAGCTGCAATTCACCCAGTCCCAATTGCTCAAGCTAGCTGAACACGGCCACCCCCGCGAGCAAGTCGCTGATTTGTACGATTTTGAATCCGGGCTACTCCCTTGCCTGACCGACCTCATCACCGCGACCCCCATCACGATGCAGGCAACTAAAAACGCGTTTCTACCAAATTAAAGGCAGAAACGCGTTTTTAGTCGGTCTCATTAACCCACGCAGGTGCTGACTTAATCAACTGGCCTGGTGTTACTTAACGATTCCCAAAGTTTGTAAAATCAGATAAATGTTCAAAATGATTAAGATGACAGTCACGACCCACGCGGTCCACTTGACCCACGCATGGTTGGTGAAATTCCCCATCAATTGGCGATTACTGGTAAACATCACCAGCGGAATCATCGCGAATGGTAAGGCGATACTCAGGAACACTTGTGACATCGTTAGTAAGCCTTCAATCTTCGCTTCATTACCATGATAGTAAATTGCGAAGGCCAGCACTGGTGTCACGGAAATCAACCGGGTCAATAACCGTTGGGCCCAGAGTGGCATCTTCAAACGGATGAACCCTTCCATGATGATTTGCCCAGATAACGTCCCGGTAATCGTGGAACTTTGCCCAGATGACAGTAACGCGATGGCAAACAACATGCTGAGTAACGGACTGGCAATCGAACCAACGACCTTACTATCGCCCAGTGCGTTGTATAAATCAACGAACCGGCCAAGGTCACCATTCGTACCGAAGAACAGTGCCGCACCCAAAATCAGGAGCAAACTGTTCACAACGAACGCGACTGATAATTGGATATTCGAATCAATCGTCGTAAACTTAACGGCTTTCGCCACTTCTTTTTCATCACTACGGTCAACTTGCCGCGTTTGTGAAATCGATGAGCCCAAGTATAAGTTATGCGGCATCACCGTTGCCCCAACGATTCCCAATGCCAAGAAGAGCATCGACCGGTCGCTGACGATTCGGCTGGTTGGGACATAGCCCTTGAACATTTCTGGAATGTTAGGCTGTGAGATAATTACTTCGTACAAGAAGACGAACAGAATTACCGCAACCAAGGTCGCCACGATGGCTTCGATCTTCCGGAACCCTAACTTCATTAATAGCAGTAAAATCAAGACGTCGGCGGTCGTAATCAGAATACCGACAATCAGTGGAAATCCGAATAATAGCTTCAAAGCAATCCCAGAACCAATGATTTCAGCAACATCGGTCGCCATAATCGCGAGTTCTGTGACGATCCACAGAAAGATTCCCATTCCTTTTGACGTTCGTTCCCGTGTCAGTTGCGCTAAATCTTTACCGGTCACGATCCCCAACCGGGCTGCCATGGCTTGTAACAACATGGCAATCAGACTTGATAACAGAATGACTGAAAGTAACGCGTATTTATATTGTGACCCACCGGCAATTGACGTGATCCAGTTCCCTGGGTCCATGTAACCAACTGCAACTAGCGCGCCCGGTCCAGTGTAGGCAATTAAGGTTCGCCAGAAATTGGCATCCTTAGGGACCCGGACACTCCCATTGACTTCGTCCAAGCTCTTACTATCGGCACCCGTTGAATGAATCGCCTTTTCTTCGGCGGTCTTCATCTTGGCGTGATCCTTCGTTTTTGCTGATTTCATTATGAAACCCTCTCTTCTATTGGTTTAGAATTCAGGTTGTGGACTACTATGTGATCCTCAACAGTGCGGCCCTTAATTGAGCACTCACTTTAATTCCACTTGGTAGTATAGCACCATTAACCTATTAGTCAACTATTATTAATTATTAATTTGGCATCCCTAAAGCTTGCTACGACGCGGTGTTATCACTTTGTAAGGGGATACGCCGTGGGCTCAAACCGTTAACTAAGAAATCGCTGAGATAATGCACCACCTGTTGGTCACTCAAAGTAGCGGCTTGCGGATACAGGACTTGCTCGACCAAGTACCCGCCAATCGTTGAAAAGACCAATTGTAAAATCATGTGATTGGGCCATTCAACGAGCTCACCAGTTGCTTTCAGCCGCTCCATGGCTTCAGTGGCCTGTGTTAAGATTGCCGGTGAGACCATCCCTAACACGGCAGCACGGTCCTCAGCGTTATTGAAGAACTGCGACAGAATCACCGCCAAGGACGCTCGGTTACGCGTCACAAACTTGACTCGGTCGCGAACCAGCGCCACAATAAAGGCTTCCAGCGTCTGGTTGGGACTGTCCAACACCGCTTGGTCTAACGTATTCAACATCGTGGGCAAAATATTCTTCACGATTGGCTGCATGATTGCATCTAAAATACCGTTTTTATTAACAAAATTATGAAAAATCGTCCCTTCCGCAACGCCCGCCCGTTCGGCAATCTCGCGGGTTCCGACTTCTTCATAGCCTTTTTCTGCAAATAAATCGAGGGCCGCGGCTAGAATCTGCCGCTGGGTCCGGGTAATCCGACCATCCTTGCCCAAAGAGGCCGCATAGTAGGCTTGAATGGTTTCAATTTCACTCATGGTTATAAGCTCCTTTTTTGCAGTGACTGCTCATTTTTGGCACTTATATCATAACTGATTCGGCTACCCGAAACAACCTTCAAGTTAAAAGTTACATGATACCTTCCCATAATCTTGTTAATTGCTTTTATTAACGAATCTATTTATAATCGTAGTAATCAATTAAGTTACAGGAAGTGATTTCATGCGTGTTTCAACCCGTTTTAGCGACTCGATCCACCTATTGGCCTACATCAAAATTTACGCGGACACCCGCTTAACGAGTGACGCCATCGCCGCAAGTATCGAAACAAGTCCGGTCGTCGTGCGCCGTCTGATGAGCAAGCTCCGCCAGGCTGGCCTGCTTACAACGACTCCCGGCACCGCCCAACCTGCGCTAGCTAAACCACTGAGCCAGATTTCACTGCTCAGTGTCTTCTACGCCATCGAAGGCGACAAGCCACTGCTCGCTGTCGACCCCAAGACCAATCCCGACTGCATCGTCGGTGGCAATATTCAAACCGTCCTGAAGCAATATTATCAGGAAGCACAAACTGCCGCCGAAGCACGCCTAGCCAAGACGAGCTTGCAAGACGTCGTAGATAATATCCTGGTCGAACAGGCCAAGAAGGATGCGCGCCAGTAAGTTGGCGTGACTTGGCATGGTGGCATATTGTTGATTGTAGTCAGCAAAAAGGACCATCCGTGTTGTGGATGGTCCTTTGCTTATTTTATGGCTCATGATAAATTAACTAGCATAATGTGTATCGTCATATAAAAAATAAAGCGTTAGTACGGATTTTACGCCATACTAACGCTTTATTTGCTTTTTCCTTACAGGCCCAAACGATTAAATTGGATAACCGAATCAGGAATGGCACGTATTTCGATTTCGATAGGTTCGTCTTTGGAAATCAGTAAGGATACGGCGCCAGACTCGGAGGTTGAGACATAGGAAACATCAAAAACAACCCCTAGCCCGCCAAGTTGGTTTAATAAATCAAATGCTGTTGTGACTCGATACGCTAACAGGTGCATAAAATGAGCTTCTTCGTCAGAATTATCAACGATTGACCAGAAGCTATCGAAGCCATTAACACCTATTTTTAAAAGATGTGCAAGAACTGCTTGATTTTCATTCATTAAAAGGACGCCCCTGGATGATAGATTGTGTACACATGGCCGATAACCGCTGTTAATATTAACATAACTCGTTTGAGTTTGAACGCTGTGTTACCTCCGAAAATTAAAATAAAGCTCAATAATTAATAAAAAGTGCCCAATTATCAGACGGTTTCGTCCAACAATTAGCGCACTTAAAACTTTAAATATTAACCCTACTTCGGCTGTTCATCATCCCCGTAGTATTCCGGCCGAGCAGCCTGAATGGGGTGTGCTTGTAGCCAGGTAATAATTTGCTGGCTTAAATCATCCGTCATTGGTGCAGCCGCCGCAATCTGTGCCTTAGTAATCTGGTTGACATGAATTCCAGCAGTAATCGTGCAACTTCCTGGCAACGACGACTGCAGGCGCTTCGCCATTCGATCCGAAATGAAGTTGTCCTTGTGAAAACGGCCATCGTGACTAGGAAATTTGACGGTTTGGGCCGGCGTCGTTGCCGTAATAGTGGTCACATCACCGATATGCGGATTGGTGCCGCCCGTAACGACAATCAATAGGTCATATCCGATAACCTGAACGGTCGCTTGCATCTGATAACCTGCTTGTTCAGTCGTAAAAGTTGGCATGGCTAGTCTCCTTCCCAACGGCGATCCGTTTCATTATGAATATGGAAGGCATCTAAGATTTTCATCGTCTGATGGTTAACCAAGTCTTGAATCGTGGTCGGATGGTTATAAAAGGCCGGAATCGGTGGAATGATTTGTGCACCCAACTTGGCCAATTTCGTCAGGTTTTCCAAATGAATCACACTTAAGGGTGTTTCACGTGGAACAATGACGAGTTTACGTTGCTCCTTGATCGTCACATCGGCTGCACGTGAAATCAGATTATCGCCAAAGCCGTAAGCAATTCCGGCAACGGTCTTCATGCTGGCTGGAACGATCACCATACCGTCATTTAAAAATGAACCGCTCGCGATTGCCGCCCCCTGGTCGTTAGCACGGTAAGTCGCATCCGCCAATGCCGTCAATTGTGCAAGTGAGTAATCCGTCTCGAGCTCCAAGTTCTTCTTCGCCCAAGCACTCATAACTAGATGCACTTCAACATCAGGGAGTTGGTGTAACTTCTCTAATAAATCAACGGCATAAATCGTTCCTGACGCCCCTGTAATTCCGACAACAATTCGCTTCATCCTGACACCCTCGTTTCAATTATTTTATTAATCCTACTTATTAATCCTCACCCTTATCATAACTTGTCCTAGAACCGTGAACAAATCGTGTTTCGACTGGCTAATATTCTATTTTCGAATATTAACGTTTACTGGGCAACATCCGCCAAACAGTTAGTGCGCGGTTCCCGGCATTATATTATAATAAACATGTTAATTATTCGGATATAAATTATTCTTTGAAGCTGAATTCACAGCTTCGACGGGGGGACTTCATATTGAAGCATTTCAAATTACTCATGTTGGGATTCGGACTAGTTTTGACGCTAGTTTTAGTCGTACAACCAGCACAGGCTAGCCGCACTTATCATCGGACGCCAACGACGGCCATCAGACACCAGACCTACTATACAACTAATAGTACGTCGCATACTTTTAGAGCTAATGGCAACTATAATCGGTGGACGTTCAGAGCGAACCATAACTTGAAGAATTACCGTAATACGGCTTGGACCGCAACGCAGAAGACCTACATTACGAAGGACGGCAAACGGTGCCTTTATTATTGGGTGCACAATGGTGCTAACGGGGCTTCCGGCTGGATTTGGCACGGCTTTCTCAAGCCAATTAAAAATTCACAAGCTGCGATGGTCTCGCAATTAAACGTCGCACGTAACGCCCGCCAAATCGTCACGGTCGTCCAATCAGGCAAATCAACGGCCACGCTCCGCTTATGGGAAAAGAATCGTGGCTTATCTTGGCGTAATACACTGACTGCCAGCAGTCGGATTGGTGGCAGTGGTATTGGCTATTCACGCGAAGGCAGTAGTCGTACGCCTATCGGGACTTATCATCTGAGCTTTGCTTTCGGTAAAGCAGCCCATGTTCGGACGAACGGCATCGGTTACCGGCAAATCCAGAAAAACAGTTATTGGATTGAAGACTTAAAAGACCGCCAGTATAATACTTGGCAAAATCGCAAGTGGGCGAACAATAAGAATGAACATCTAATTGACTACACCAAAGCGGCACCGCGTAATCAGTATCAGTTGGCAGTCGTCATGGATAATCATGGACAGAATAACGGCTCCGGCTTCTTCATTCACGTTCGTAATCAGTGGGCAACTCAAGGCTGCGTCTCCATCAGTTTAGGAAACATGCAAAAGTTAGTCAGCAAGCTAAGCACACGGGCTTACGTCACTAACGTCCAATATGCAACGCAGCTGTTAAATTACTAAGTTACTGATTCATAAATTAATCACGCTTTACAATCATCTTAATCGAGGTAAATAAAAATGTTGTTGCTGACTGAGCGGTCATCAACAACATTTTTATTTTCACGGATAATCTCTGAGTGCTTACGCTAATTAAAAAGCAACGATTTTCAAGATAGCTTCCTGAAAATCGTTGTTTTTTAGTGTGTATTAGTGTTTGTTAACCATCGAGAAGAACGTCTGATAAACGATGCTAGCCGTATGCTTACCATCATGCGGGGCAAACTTCTGCTTGAATGCTTGGTACTTCTCACCATAAGTCTGCCAATATTGATTACCTTGGCTGATTTCATCAAACAAGGCCGATGCACTCTCGACTAGTGGCCCCGGCACTTCCTTAGTAAAGTCGAAGTAAACGCCTCGCAAGGTCAAATACTTCTCCAAGTCGTAGCAGAAGAAATAAATTGGCTTGTTAGTATCCAAATAATCAAACATAATCGATGAATAATCGGTAATCAGCATATCGCTCGCAATCATCAGCTCCTGAACACTCGGATAATTAGAAACATTAATAATGTTATGCCTCATCGCTTCTGGAATTTGTAATTTTGAAGCGACCACCACGTGCTCACGCATCAACAAGACATAATCGTCACCCAATTGACGTTCGAATGCATCAAAGTCTAATTGATTATCTAGAACAAAACGGCCATGTGACTTTTCATAATCTCGAAAAGTTGGCGCGTACAAAATCACCTTCTTATCCGCTGCAATGTCTAATTGTTTACGAATTTTTTGCCGCGTTTCTTCCACGTCATCCGCAAAAAATAAATCATTCCGCGGATAGCCTTTTTCAATAACGGGGCCCTCATATTGAAATGCCGAACGGAAAGCCTTGGTCGCGTATGGTGACGGCGATACTAAAGCGGTCCACTGGTTCTTAGCATGCGTCACCCGCTTCAGATAACCCGGCTTGCGACCGGAAATAACTTCCTGGTCATGCTGCATTTTCTTCAACGGGGTCCCATGCCAAGTCTGCAGGTAGGCAGTCCCCTTACGCTTCGTCAGATAGGTCGGAAAGTTCTGATTATTAATCCAATACCGACTAGTGGCAAGGTAGCGATAGTAATCGAAGGATAGTCGCCGGACAATCTTCGTATTGGGGTTCGCTTGCAGGGGCTGATTGTCTCTCGACACCCAAATATATTCTAAATCCGGATACAAGTTGACCATTGCTTCATAAATGACCCGCGGCGAATCCTCGTAGCGTTTCCCAACACTACTTTCAAACATGATTCGATTGGGCTTCACGGCACTGAAATGTGACCAGAACCAGTACAAGAACTTCATCGTTGGAAAATATAACTTACGCGTACGCCGGAAACGTTGCTGAAGCTTCAGATAGAACACATCACTGCGTATTTTTTCTTTGACGGTCTTATCTTGCAACTGGGTCACGGCACTAAAAATCCGGTCACAGGATTGTGTATCCCGATGTGCAATGAAGCGGTCAGCCTTCTGAATATCCTGTGGTCGCATCGCAAAGTCCTGGGCACCATATTGAAATAACTGATCAAAAATCTGATCAAGTGAATCCGTAATCGGCCCTGGTAATTCCTTATCCAAATCGATATGAGAGGTGTATTGACCAATAAAGCGTTTTCGGTCAAATTGATAATAAAGTACTGGCCGATGCAAAAAGCTGAAATCAAATGCAACACTAGAATAGTCCGTCAGCATCATCGCACTTTCTTTGATCAGCACCTGCACATCTACCTCACCCTGATGAACAATCGTCACTGGGGCATCTTTAAAGTAATCGACGTAGGCTTGCATGTTGGGATGTAAACAAAACACAATTTCCATCTGGTAGCGTTCCGAAAATTCTTTCAAACGAGCATCAAATAATAACTCACGATAGCGCGCTAAATACTCACTCTTCTCAAAAATTTCGTCGTTAGTGATCCAATCGCGCCACGTTGGAATAATCAGTAACTGGCGTTTGACGGGCAAATCGTTTTTAAACAAGCTATCAAAACGCGCTAAACCCGTCACTGCGACTTCCTTATCATCATAGCCCAAGTCAGATACCGCAATTTGCTTTTCTTTTTGTGAGCTCGTGATAAACAAATCTGTATAGAACCCGTTCACGACGGATTTGCCATAGAACGGGGCAATATTCTTCGTTCCAAAGACCCCGTGCTGTAAAAAGATTCGTTTGGCATGAATATGCTGTTCATAAGACTTACTTCGAATGGGATATAGAAAGTCCGGATGATGCGTCCCGCAAATGTACTTAGCTTGAATAACCTTCTCGAAATGTTCAGCTGAACCGAAGTCGATCACATTTCCAAGTGGTTCGACATTCTTGCGCTCAATCGAATCTCTGCGGATGACATAGTACGCTTCAACTTCCGGATGCTGTTCACGCAAATATTTAAAGAATCGAAAACCGTTGTCCTGAGCCTTATACGACCGCTCACCAATAATCCAGATATCGCGGTCCGCAGCCTGCTTAGCAACGGCCCGCCAGTGATGCTGGTGCGCTCTAAAGTACGCATAAGCATCTTGCTGATAAGCATTGAACGTGAACGACAAATTCAATCCTTTGATTGTAAAATACGGGACCAATGACAGCCACTGTTTCCTGGCTGAATCCTGTAGTGCGAGTTCACCCTTCATCGTATAGTTGGTAATAAAGCGTGGGTTCCCAATTCGGAATTTCAACGGCGCATCGGTACCCGCTAAGTGACCGATGAAGAATAAGTCCAAGCTCAATTCGTTGGATTGATCCAATTGTTTGAGGTAGTCACTCAATTCCGCCATGGTCAGTTCAATTTTGTACGCATACCGATAAATACGTGAATATTTGGTCTCGACCGGATGATATTCGAAGGACCGTTGATACGTCTTTTCACCGCTCCGCTCAACAATTGCCATCCGACAATCAGCCAGTGGGAAAAACAAGGTATCAAAGAAACCTTCAAATGCGACCCGGTCTTCTTGAACTTTAATCTTCCGAATGACTTTATAGTTCACATAATGTTTCAGACTAAGTTCACGGTCAAGTAGGAATGCTAAGGCGTTCTTTTTCGTCACATATGGTTGTAGATAGTGGCTGTGTTCAGCGTCCCAAAACCGTTCAACGTTCGCTAGCTGCCATTCTCGCCGAACCGGAATTCGGAGTGAACGGTCATATTCACGGACTTCACCAGTCGTTTCATCTGTATATGTATACTGATGCATCATCGTAAATTTAGTTGCCACATCATCAAGCTGTTGGTCATCCACCATTGCACTCAATGTTTGCGCTAAGTCCAACGTAAACCGGTAGTTAACTGCATCATCTTCAACACTGAGCACTTCTTTATTTAAATAATATGATTGAACATGATTAGTGAGAAGCAATTGTAAGTTCTCAAATTTACTGTTCTGAGAGGTCTCAATCACTAACTTACCAGAACTAATCGCTACCGCCATCTTTTTCAAACAGATTCCCTCCAAAATTCCAGCGCCACTTATCGCTGTGGTGTTGAGCCATATGTCCAAATGGCTAATTTAAAGCTCTTTTATTACCTTCAAAGCTTGCTTCATGATTCATCCAAATCACTTTATGATGATTAAAACTGGCATTAACTATCATTATAGCATGTAAGCGCTATCCATCCGAACATTATCCATCTTCCTGCTGAGCAACAGCTAACACAACTAGTAAAGGCAACCTATTCTCGAACACTCAAGAATAGATTGCCTTTAACTATATTATATGGTCGTTTACCCCTAACCCGGTGTAACAGCCGTTTATCGTACAAGACACATGCGATTACAAATTCATAGCAGTTTCCGATTTTTTAGAAACATTTGCCATCATCAGCCAAACATCTTGTCCTTGTACCTGTGCATTTATCCAATAACCACCGGTATACAATTCATCAGTGCCAAAGTTGGTTGGCACGATACAACCAATTTTGTTGATCGTAATCAAACCATTGGTGTTAGTCTCATCAAAATTCCCAGCAAACTGGTCACCCGGCAATCCTGGAATGTTTTTCCAGAGCAGACTAGCCGGGGCAATTTTTACTTGGTCGTTTACCATGTATCCTTCAGCCGTGTCAACTTCACGCCGCTGATAAGCCGGTTGTTCGTCAAATACGATGCTTAATAACCGTTTGGTCGCCTGACCGTCTTCCCAGCTAGCGAACTTTTTCAAAAATCGGTGATACTTCTCATTATCGATAAAACGTGCTGGTTCAGTTATGGCCTCATTAATCAGTGGCATCAATTCATCATTGTTCCCGACGATTGGTCCCGGTACAGTTGATTCATAATCTACATAGAAACCTCGGATATCATCCGCATAGGCCGCCAAATCATAGGCGTAGAAAATCATCGGTCGTTTCAGAATGGCATAATCGAAAAATACACTGGAATAATCCGTAATTAAAAGATCACTAATCAAGTAAAGATCTGAAATATCTTCATAATCACTGACATTGATCACTCGTTTGCCATAACCTGACAAATCCAAGTTGTTGGCAATCATGTAATGGGTCCGAATTAAAATAATCGTATTATCTGGTGTTTCCCGAATAAATTGATTTAAATCCAAATGTAATTCCGCACGAAAATGATCAGCTCGAACGAAGTCATTATCCCGCCAAGTCGGTGCGTACAAAACTACATGGGCATCATCGTCAATGTTAAGATGTCGCTTAATTTTCAAAATATCAGCTGTTGACGCTGTACTTAATCGGTCATTACGCGGATAGCCTGTCGGTAATAACTGCGCATAATTTTTTCTAAAGGCATGGTGCATGATTTCGTACGAGTAAGGATTGGGTGTCAACAAGTAATCCCACCGAGAAGAATCCCGGACGACCTGCTTATGATACTTCATCCGCGTCAACCCTGGCATGGTTACCTGTTGAACATCGGTTCCAATCGTCTTTAAAGGTGTCCCGTGCCACGTCTGAACAACGACCGTTCCTTTAGGCTTAATCCACCGAAAAGGCCGTCGAACATTGGTAAACCAATACTTGGCCCGTGCTTGCTTCCAAATACCTTTAAAACTGAATCGAGTCACGTATGGAATCTGATGGTCAATAAAGTACTGCTCATAATCCTTATTGACGTTCCAATAAGCCTTGATTTGCGGATAATTGGCCTTCATATAATCATAAATAGCCTTGGGATTATCCGAGTATTGGCGGCCAAAAAAGCTTTCAAAGATTGCAATGTTCTTCTTTGGCAGTTTCTGGCCCAACGCATTGAGCAACTGCGACTGTAAATTGGTCAGTTTGAATAACCGGGTCAACTTATTGCCAATCAAATGACTCACAACGGAATCTTGTGATATTGGCTTTAAGTTCAACATCGCTTCAGTTAGTCGTTTGGTTGCATCACCAGCACGCCCATACTGACAGAATCGATCATAAAAATCAGTCATTTTATTTTGGTAGGTTACTTTTACTGTATCAATATGTTGTAACGCTTCAATCACATCATCAGTCGTCTTAGCCACTGGACCAGGAACCGTTGCGTCATAATCCATATAGATACCACGATTTGCCGGGTCGAGATACCAGTCCTTGTCATAGGCAAAGAAGACCATCGGCTTGCGTAAATATCCAAAATCAAACATCACACTGGAATAATCCGTAATCAAGACATCACTGATCAGATATAAATCATTAATATTATTATAATCGCTGACATCATATACAAAGCCACTCTGATTAACGAAGTTTTGTGAATGTGAAACAAAATAATGCAATCGCATTAACAAAACATAGTCATTTCCTAGTGCCGCCTGCATCTGCTCTAAATCCAATGCTAAATCAAACGGCTCATCAGTGGTTCGGTACGTGGGTGCGTATAGCACGACTTGTTTGTCAGCGGGAATACCCAAATAATGTTTGATTTTTTGAATATATGTCGCATGATTATTCTGAATTAACTCATCGGTTCTCGGAAACCCAGTCGTCACAATTTTCTGTTCAGGATAATCAAATGCCCGCGCGCCGTGTTCAAGCATGAAATCAGACGGTACTGACATTAAATCCCAGCGACCAATCCGATACGCGAATTTCTTTTGAATATTATTCGAAGCTTGCTTAAAATGTGGCTCGTCAAATCCCATGACCTTCATAAAAGTGCCGTGTAAAGTTTCAACCTCGATTTGACCGCGCCGTTTTGCATACTGATTAGGCAAATTCGTATTCTGAACTAAATACTTCGCACGCGCCATGTAATACCAATATTTAAATGACATGCGCCGAACACGAACGCCTGGTCCACTGATTGGTGTTTGTTCATCCTTAAAGACCCACACAAACTTCATGGACGGGTGTTGCGCGACTAAATACTCATACATCGCCCGCGGGCTATCATTAAACAACTGTCCCCATAAGCTCTCAAAAACAACCGTATTAGTTTTGAGTGGCAATAAGCGCATCAGGGGGTACAAGACTGAGAAAGATAACCCCCGCCGAATTTTGGTTCGATCAATCCAGGGACGTTTCCGTATAACGCTCAGCTTCAAGTAGCCGAATTTATCAGTATAGGCAGATACGGTCGTTGCTTTCGCAATTTTCGTTTTGTCGATGAGATACTCACTCGTTAGATTATAACTATAGACTCTGAACCGCCGATTATTGCCATCCGTCATCTTTAAATCTAGGTATAATTGATATTTGCCTGCCAGAACTGCTAATTGTTGCTCCTGATTGAGTAATACGTCACCCACTAACCGATTAGACTCTTGCCGAGTCACGATACCACCATTCAAGTAACGATTGACCAAGTTGGTCGACAATAGCTCAATCTTGCCACCAGTAGTCGCTAAATTCGCTACGGTATCATTATCGAATTGCAAAATCAGATGATTGCCATCTGATTTCATTTGAATATCAGCCTTGCTCAACATAAGTGCGGCAACATCTGGTTGAATCCACAAGCCTTTACCCAACTTAGGATTCAGCGCAACACTTAAGTCAGTACCAAATAAAACTGCCGGTGTTGGCATCTCAAATTTAAAATCTGGGACGACCGTCACGCCAGTTTCTGGGTTTGTAAAGGTCAACGCAACTGCATGATTTAAAAATCGCTTGAGCAATTTACTATCGATGCGGTAAGTAAATTTTCCATCAGTAATCTGTTTTTCCCCAATGACAATCCCATTAACATCTAGCGCCAATACTGCCTCGGAAGTACGACCTTCAACAATCAACGCATCATCAGAATCAAGTCGAACTTTGGTTAACAAAGTGGGATTGGGTTTACTGCCGACAGCTAAATTTTCTGTTGGCAGTAGACCAATTGTGATCTGCCAATTCGTATTGTAGCCATAGACAACTGAAAGCTGCTGGCCATCAATCTCAAACGGTGCGATTCTTCCAGCACCTTTCCGTGGCTGCCCTAAGTACGTTGTCACAACCTTATCCGTCTTCGTCGCTTGATAATCAATTCTGATTTTATAGGTTCCTTCGCTGAGCAACTGATTAGCTTGTACCATGTCTAATACCAGCGTAAATTTACTTGAGGGGACTGGCATCCTTCTAAGATGTAGATTAAACATCGTAAATTGACGTTTAAAAGTCGTCACAGGCAAACGATCACCCGTAACGAGATTCTCCAAATAAACTTTGACAACTTCTGGATTATGCGGGAAATGTCGTGGCACTTGCTTCCCTAATTGTAGGCTTCCGCTTATCACAATCGAATCACCCACGCGCCGCACCCGAGTCAATCGAGTTGTCAGGGATTTGGGCGCATGAAAATTAGGAATACCCAGGTCCTTTTTTTCAGTCTGTGCAGCCCGACCACTAAACGCATTCGCTGAAATGCGTTTTAACACTTCAAACTCACCATGTATTAACGCATAGTATTGAGATTGTTTTTTCACAGACAACTGCTTCAATATTGGTGTCTTTAACAAGCCCCAACTTCTAAAAAAGTTGATCGTCGTCTCCTGAAACTGATAAACAAACGATTCATCAGCATCCGCAATATCATCCATAAAAAGTGGAATATCCAGATCTAATAATTTGAACACTACTTGTTGTTTAATCTGCCCATGCCATAAGTCATGTGCTTGTAATAATGCCTTGACCTGATTGACGCTCGTGATTCGGTCGAGATACTTAGGCAATTCATTTTTGACTTGCGTAAACGATGCTTTAGTCCCGTTCTCACGCCAGCGCCAGTTATAAACCACATCGGTGAGAATATCGATCCCAGTACTCTTCAGAAAAGCATTCAACGTGAATGAAACATCTTCGTAAATCTGTCCCGTGGGAAACGTAATGTCGTTTTCACGTAACAGCGGCAAGGAATAAATCTTATTCCAGCTAGTCGTGTCGTACAATAACTCCGGATGGTCAGCAAATGTCGCATGACGATAATCATCAATAATAGCTTTTTTGTGCAAAAACGACTGTTTATTGCGCTTGCTATCAAAGCGCCGAACAAACCCAGTAGCGACCTGTGACTTTGACTTGATCAATGATCCCATCATTAATTCATAGGCTCGTACGGGCAAAATATCATCGCCATCTACAAATGCGAGCCAGTCGCCTGTAGCAAGGGTTATCCCCAGATTTCTTGACGCACTTGGTCCTAAATTATCTGCATTATGAACCGCTTTAAAATTCACATGCTGCTGTGCGTAGTCATCAACAATTTCTGCCGTCCCATCATCTGAACAATCGTCAATCAGAATAACTTCTAAATTATTAAATGACTGTGCGAGTATTGAATCCAGACATTCTGGTAGATACTCTGCCACATTATAACAAGCAACAACGACACTCAATCGATTGGACACTTGCTTAACTAATCCTATATCTTTCACAATCTTCACCTATGTCTAAAATTTCAAATATTCTCTGTTTAGTTACACCCTAAATCCACACGGACTGCCGGTTTAGACACCGTCCAACGTAAAAGCAGATCAGCGTCTAAACCGAGCCCACTTTCTAAGAGGGCTCGGTTACCTTAACTGCTTTCTTATTCGCCTCTGCCTCCATCAACGCCACGACCCGTTCACTAGCGGTTCCCTTTTCCCACGTCGTAAATTGCTGACGGAAGGCGGTCATTTTAGCCGCGTATGCCGGATAATTACCCTGACTTAAGAATTGTTCCAAGGCACTGACGAAATCCAGTTCGTTCGTGACAACTGGACCGGGGACCTTGTCATAGTCAAAGTAAAAGCCACGAATATCCCCTTGATAATGCGCCAAATCATACGGATAAAATAACATCGGCCGATTTAAAATCGCATAATCAAACATGACAGAAGAATAATCCGTAATCAATAAATCACTAATTAAATATAAATCATCAATATCTTCATCAACACAGACTTTAACCTGCGCTTCAAAGCCATGGATATTGATTGATTCTGCCACTAAATAGTGCGGCCGGATGATAAGCACATCATCTTTACTCAACACGTTAACGACTTTGCTCAAGCTAAAAGGCAAGTTCATTTTATACATACCCTGGCGAATGAAATAATCATCTCGCCAAGTTGGCGCGTACAAAATCACTTTACCTGTCTTGTGACCAATGATTTTTTGCTTAATTGCCGCCAAGGCTTGTGGATCCTTAGCCTGATTCACTAACCGGTCATTGCGCGGATAGCCGTAATCCAAAAATTGATTATGAAAATCAAACGCCCGGCGAAAAATATCCTTAGAGAATTGATTAGGTGCAATTAAGTAATCCCACCGCCGACTTTCAGTGGTGAAATTCTGACGATACTGTTCCGTATCCGTTCCCGGCATGGAGACGTTCGGAATATCAATCCCGAGTCGCTTTAGCGGTGTCCCGTGCCAAGTCTGAATATAGGTCGTCTTCGAATTCTTGCGCAGCCAATATGGCAAGCGCGCATTTAAGACCCAGAACTCAGCGACCGGTGCCACCCATAGCCATTGCAGGGAAAAGCGAGGAATAATCGTCATTTGGGGATATCGGCGCTTAGATTCAGCCAACAATTGCCGCTTGACTCCCCAGACTAAGTGCCAATCAGGATGTGCCGCTTGAAGGGCTTGGTAGACGTACAATGGATTATCTGTTGGCATTTTGCCATTAAACGCTTCGAATAATACAACGTGCTTTCGAACCGGGCACATGATCGCAATCAAGTTGAATAGCTTGCGATAAACCTGACTAATAATGTTTTTTAATGCCATGTATCCATTCCCCGCCTAATGTTCGTCTTGGTTGAAATTCAAATCTTTTTTAATCTTAGTCGTTGAGATTTCTGGTGTTCGTGGTAAGTAAATCACTTCAGCATCCGTCTGTTCGCCGACAAAATCGAACTTACCGACCCAGTCGTCACCCATGACAAAGCGGTCAATCTGGTATAATTTCACATCGCTGACTTTTTGGTCCCATGACTTTTCTGGAATCACTAAGTCGACATAGCGGATTGCTTCTAACAATGCTTTACGTTTCTCATACGAGAAGTACGCCTTCTTCTGCTTGCTGTTCCAATTAAATTCATCCGTTGACAGCGCAACAATCAAATAGTCCCCCAATGATTTTGCCCGTTTTAGTAGTTCAATATGCCCGTAATGTAATAAATCAAACGTCCCATATGTGATAACTCGTTTCATAACAAACTCCTCCTAAATCTATTTTAATAATTCACATTAACTGACATTATAGCATGTAAACATCAACCAACGGAATGTTATACAACTCTCGTAATGATAAATTATAAAATTGTAACTGCAAATATATCAAAAGGTCCTAACAGTTAGCAAAAACATATTATTATTGCCATAAGAATTTATGCTTCAGTATCATCGTCGCCGAATCACAAATTATCCCCGCAACTTAAGGATTCATTGCGCCACTCCCCCTATTTTGACCTATAATTAAGGCAGTGTATCAATGGGAGGAATGTCCATGGCTAAACGTCGTATCACACATGATCCACATCAGTTTGTTAACACCGCCGCTGACCGTCGTCGACTACAGTTAGCCGTTCAACTCGCATTACCCACAAACGCACACGTCTTAGCACGTAATTTTGCGCGGTCTAGTGCCAGCTCATATTGGCTACTCATGTTGACGCAACCGAATCACGCGACGCCGCGTTTTTTGACATTACGTATCGCTGACCACTTGCTCTGGCTAACGAATCATGACCAACTTGCAATCAGTTGGGAAGCCGGCAATTTCACCGCGGTCCAGCAGACCTTACATCGCCAATTGACGCCGGAAACATTGCAGCGCTACAGTTATCAGTTCACGACCACTGATATCATCACGCTCCGACTGATTCTACACCTCGAGCAATATCAATTGATCTGGCTGATTCAGCTGGCGCCGGAAATTGCCAAGGCCTATAAGAACCAGCACCTCGACTTACGCGATGATTTTGGTCAAGCCAAATTACTGTTAGGCAATATGAATAATAGCAGTCTTCAGCTGGTGCCTGTTAAGCAACCAGCATTTCAGAACCGGCTCAGCCAATACTTCGGTCGCAACCTGTTATTTTCACAGTTCACCAGTCACCATTTGTTACGGCTATTGCCGACCAATCAATGGATTCGGCCACTACTCAAAGTCTTGCCACCGACGCCCAATCTCGAGCAACAGCTGTCAACGCTGTACGGCACCGACTTTGTCCGCATCTACGTTGAAGCCATTCGTCAACAGGCCCGGCTACAAGCAATCAGTTCCTAAAAATAAGACCCCCGCTACTTTTGAGCAGGAGTCTTTTTTTGATTCAACCGTCAAACGCTATTTTGCGGTCGCCGAGGTTGCCGGTAACATTTTGTCAGAAAAGCCGAATAAATAAACTAGGATCGTCGCAATCAGGAGGGTGCCATAGTGTGAGATCAAGTAGCCATAGAAGTTAGGGCCAATGCCCACGCCCGGTGTAATGAAGGCCGGAAAGCCGATCAAGGAACCCGATAACGCGTAATTATTGACGTGCAACAATCCCGTTAACAGGCCACCTAAGCCGCTCGCGATGCTGGCGACCACGAACACCCGTTTATACTTCAAATTAACGCCGTAAAGTGCCGGCTCCGTCACCCCGCAAAACGCGGAGATGGCTGCCGCTAACGAGATTTCCTTGAGCGGCTTATTCTTCGACTTCAAGAACACGGCCAGCACCGCACCACCCTGAGCGACCATCGTTATCGATAGAATCGCATTCAGGTAGCTGTGCCCATTCGTCGCAATATCGTTGATGACGATGGGAATGATGCCCCAATGCAGACCAAAAATAACCATCGTTTGATATAGGCCACCAATAACGAGCCCCGACAAGGCCGGACTAAAGTTGTAAATCGCTAAAATGCCACTCGCGAGCCCCTTACTAATCATCGTAATCAAGGGACCAATCACCACTAGGACGACGACTGACAAGATCAACGCTTCAAGAATGGGCACAAAGACACTGCGCAGGTACAGTGGGATCACACGCTTAAGCCCACGCTCCACAGATACACCGAGCCACGCGGCGACAATCATCGGAAAGACCGACGCCGCATACGACATCAGGTGGGTCGGAACCCCGAAGAACGTGATTTGGGCCGTCGTGGCGTGGCCCGCCGCGGTCATTAAGCTTGGGTAAATCAGAATCGCACCCACGATTGCTAGTACGATTGGGTCAGAACCCAACTTCTTAGCGGCGGTAAATCCCAACACGACTGGAAGAAAATAGAAGGTCGCATCCGCGACGGCGTTCAGAACCATATAAGTCCCGCTCGTCACGGTCAACACGTGAAACCCAGTCAGGGCCGCCAAAATCCCCTTTAAAATCCCGGACCCAGCCAGAATGCCAATCACCGGAATCATGGCCGCAGTCATCACACCAATCACCTGACTCATCCCATGCCGCAGTCGCGGTAGCCAGCCGGTTGGCGCGTCGGTTTCCGTCGGTGCACCAGCTGCCTGGGTCGCCGTCGCGGTTGGTGTGCCAGCCGTCGTATCCGCAAATGCAGGTCCTAACTGAGCCATCACGGCATCGTAGACCTCATTAACCGCGGGCCCAATCACCACTTGGTATTGACCACCCGCCTTGGCAACGTCAATCACCCCATCGAGATTGGCAATCACGGCATCCTGTGCACGGTGCTCGTCCTTCAAGTAAAAACGCAAGCGCGTAATACAGTGAATCACGCTGTTAATGTTGCCCGGGCCGCCGACGTTCGTCACAATTGCTGTGGCGAGTGCCGCATATTTTGACGTTGAGTTTGGTTTGGATTTGGATTCAGATCTTGATTCGGATTTAGATTCGGATTCAGATTCTAGTTCCACGTCTGATGCTGCCGTTGTCGATGTCACCGCTTGCGCTCCTGGTACCGGCGTGACGGCCAATACCGCGGTTGCCACGGCAGTTTTAGCAGTCACCATTTGGTCCGTCGCAGCGACGATTAGGTCATCCAACACGGTTTGGCCGTTCGTCACCACGACGATGACCGTCGCTAACTTCTGCGCCCGTTGTAGCGCCGCCAGATCCATCTCGGCTAGCACTTCACCCGCTTGGACCGTATCGCCGACCTGCACATGACAAACAAACGGCGCGCCATTCAACTCGACCGTATCGATACCCATATGCACCAGCACTTCTAAGCCACTCGCCGTCACGAGTCCAACTGCATGCTTAGTCGTAGCCACGACTGTCACCCGACCGCTGACTGGTGTAACGACGCGCCCGTCAGTTGGTTGAATCGCAAATCCCGGTCCCATCGTCGCAGTCGCAAAGACCGGGTCTTGCACGTCAGCCAAAGCTAGGACCCGCCCCGCAACCGGCGCCAACAGTCGTCTTGTTGCTGCCTTCTTCATGATGATTATCCCCCCTCTTAAGATTGTGTCACGACCTCACTGCCCATTATTTGGGTTAACCACTCGCATTATTCACTAAAAGTCTATCATCACGTTTCGCCCCTTCACAACCACTTGGCACTATTGTCACCGATTCGTACGGTCGACTAATCATCAGCGGGGTCTCGGCGGGCTGATTCTCTCTAAAAAAACAAGCATTTCTCGAGTGAGAAATGCTTGTTAAAACGTGTCCGTTAGTTGTTTTACCGTGTGCCAGCGAATGTGCGCCCCAATCCAACCTCCAGAAATGAAATTAGAACTTATCTATCGCTGCATATTTACACAGACTCGTATTTTCCAGCGGTCCTCCGCTGCCCGCTTTTGACCCGAAAATCCGCACGTTCAAATCCTGCTTCATGACAAGTTAGCTTAAGCAGTTGCACCCAAGTGGCGTTTCTTAGGCGCCACTTTGACGGCATTGACGTCTTCGTCCTTGAACCCGAACATCCAAGTTAAGGCAAAGGAGACGATGATGGTGGCTGCGGATGCAATCAAGAAGCCGTAGAAGCTGAAGTCGAGGCCCTTAGGGTTAACGAAGGATGTGAACCCAATCAGTGAGCCAGTAAAGCCCCACATATTAACGTTCAGGAGCCCAGTTAAGAAACCACCGACCGCCGCACCGATGCTGGCAGTGATAAAGGCCCGACCGTATTTCAGGTTAATCCCGTACATGGCGGGTTCCGTAACACCGCAAAAGGCTGAGATGGTTGCGGGCCAGGCGAGTTCTTGAATATTGGCTAGTTTAGATTTCAATGCAATCGCTAGAACCGCGCCACCTTGGGCAACCATCGTCGCAGAAACGATCGCATTCAAGTAGCTGTGACCGGTCGTCGCAATATCGTTCGCCACGATTGGAATAACAGCCCAGTGCAACCCAAAGATAACCAACACTTGGTAAAAACCACCGATAATGAGCCCAGAGATAGCGGGACTCAAGTTGTAGATCCAGACGATCAAGTTGGCTAAACCAGTCGATAATACCGTAATGATCGGGCCGAGGAATAATAGAATGGCCCCAGAAACAATCACAACTTCAAATAATGGCACAAAAATCATCCGTAAAACCGTTGGAATCACCCGTTTTAACCACGGTTCGAGCTTGCTTGCTAACCAAGCGCCCGCAATCATTGGGAAGATCGAATACGTGTACGACGCAATGTGAACGGGTAACCCGAAGAAGTCAGCATTGATGCCCATTCCTAGCAGCGTCCCGGTCGCCTTGCCGCTCGCCATGGTCACAATCGCAGGATACGTGAGCACCCCACCGATGATTCCCATGATAACAGGGTCGGCACCCAACTTTTTACCAGCCGTGAAGCCGACAAAAATTGGCAGGAAGTAGAAGACGGAATCGCCCATCGCATTAATAATCACGTAAGTTGGCGCGGTCGTGCTGACAACTTTGAAGGTCGTCAGTAGCGCCAAGATTCCCTTTAAAATACCAGAAGCAGCCAACAGTCCAATCACCGGAATCATCGAACCAGTGATGACGCCAATCAGATTGCTAAAGCCCCATTTGACCTTGCCCCAAGCCGTCGTTGGCCGATTAGCAGCGGCCGCCGTTTCAGCCACCGCCTGAGCAGTTGCCGAATCGTTGGAGAAGTGCGGCCCAATTTGCTTGATAACGGCATCGTACACATCCGTGACCGCCGGACCAATGACGACTTGATACTGACCGCCTGCCTTGGCGACATCGATGACGCCTTTTAAGTTCCGAATCGCGTCATCGTTGGCTTTGCTCTCATCTTTCAGATAAAAACGGAGCCGCGTAATGCAGTGAATCAAACTATTGATATTGTCGACGCCTCCAACATTGGCGACGATGTCCGTCGCGAGTTGGTCATATTTGCCCGCCTTAGGTAGCCGATTCTGACGTTTGGCATTAAACGTATTCGCGTTCAAACGCCCGGTCGCCGTCACGTCACCGGCTGTTTTTTGTCCAGTCGTCACGTCCAATAATTCGAGTTTGTCACTGGAATTTGTAACGGCCAGAATGACCGTAGTCTGACGGTTAGCGGCGACGATGGCCTCCAGATCCATCGTCGCGATCACATCGCCCGCTTGAACGTCATCGCCCACGGCCACTTGAACGTCAAACGGCGCACCCTTTAAATCGACCGTATCAATGCCCAAGTGCACCAATACTTCCAGATGATCGTCCGGGGTCGTAAAGCCAATCGCATGCTTCGTCTCAGCGACCATCGTAACCTTACCACTGACTGGCGCCACCACTTGACCACTCGTTGGTTGCACGCCAAATCCTAAGCCCATCATTCCTGCTGAAAAGACCGGATCTTTGACGGTATCGAGCGTCATGACATCCCCACTGACTGGCGCTAATATTTTAACTGTTTGTTCCTTTGCCATACCCATTCCTCCATTCTTAACCTAACAACAATGCAACGGCTTGATACGGTTGCATCGTCAACTGCGACGTCACTTTGACATCGTCGTAATTTGACAATAAGACGCGTGCGCCCACCATTTCATCCGGCAACGTGACCGTGGTCGGTTGCTCGTAAAAATTCGTCAAAACGAGCAATTTCTGTTGGTGATACGTCCGCCAATAACCAAAGACTTGTGGATCATCTAACTGCCAAGATTGATAGCCGCCGTCTGCAATAATCGGCATCGTCTTGCGCAATTTGATGAGCTGTTGATAATAGTTGAAGATTTCACCGTGCGCCAATTCGTTGTTGACATTAATCGTCGCCTGATTGGTCGGGGCCAACCACGGCCGGCCAGTCGTAAAACCAGCCTGGGCGCTGTCATCCCACTGCATCGGTGTCCGTGAATTGTCGCGCGCCTTCGTCTTAACGATCGTAAAGGCATCGTGGTGACTATACCCGCTTCGAATCAGGGCCCGATACGCATTGAGCGCTTCAACGTCCACGTAATCCGCCATGTTATCGTAGTCCGGGTCGGTCATTCCTAATTCTTCACCCATGTAGATGAAGGGCGTCCCCCGCAGTAAATGAATGACGGTCGCCAACATTTCAGCTGATTTTTCACGATACTGGGCGACATTTCCAAACCGGTTCAGGGCCCGCGGTTGGTCATGATTGTTCCAGAAGAGCGCTTGCCAACCGCCACCAGCGGCCATGCCACTCGCCCAGCTATCTAATAATTGCTTCAACCGTGGAAAATCAAAGGCCATCCGTGACCATTTGCGGCCATCTACATAATCCGTCTTGAGATGGTGAAAGTTAAAGACCATCGATAATTCATGATTGGCCGGATTGGTATAGCCAACGCTATTTTCAACGGTCGTCGACGACATTTCACCAACCGTCACACTATCTGGGTCTTGACCGAAGCTCGCCGCGTTCAGTTCCTTGAGATAGTCATGAACGATTGGCGTATCGGTATACAACGTCTTACTTGGGACGCCTTTTGGAGCGTCAACTAACTGTTCTGCCTTACCTGTGACGTTGATGACATCGAAGCGGAAGCCCTGAACCCCTTTGTGCCGCCAAAAGTTGACGACATCGGCACATGCTTGGCGGACATCCGGGTTATGCCAATCCAGGTCTGCCTGGGTCGGATCATATAAGTGCAAGTAATATTTTCCGGTATCCCCAAAGGGCGCCCAGGCCGGCCCACCAAACTTCGATTCCCAATTAGTTGGGAGTTGGCCATCCGGCTTCGGCGGCCGTAAATAATAAAATTTTTGATAGTGTTCATCACCTGCTAACGCCTTTTGGAACCACTCATGCGCGGTGGAGGTGTGATTGAGCACCATGTCGAGCATGACACCGATACCATTAGCTTTCAGCTTCGCGACGAGTTCTTCGAAATCAGCCATCGTCCCAAACATCGGGTCAATGTGATAGTAATCAGCGATGTCGTAACCGTTATCATTTTGGGGTGAGACAAAAAATGGATTGAACCAAATCATGTCGACATTCAGTTGCTTAAGATAGTCAATCTTCTGAATAACCCCCTGTAAATCCCCGATCCCGTCACCGTTGCTATCATAAAATGATTTCGGGTAAATCTGGTAAATCACTTGTTCTGATAATTTCATTCTGCAATCCTCTCATGCTAGGTTATTTCTTGGTCCGGCGAGCAAAATCCCGAAAGCTGAACCGGTCGGCCCGGTGACGGGATTCCGTGTACTGAAACGCCCGCGCATCCGTTAAGCTCGTCACACTGCGGACGATTGCCACATAAGCGCCTTTGTTCAGTGCTAAGTGCTCACGGTCTTCCTCAGTAGCTGGAGCCATCGTAATTTCCTTCGTCGCATACCCAATCGTCAATCCCAATTGGTCTTCAAAGTAGGCATATAACGACTCCTCAGCCGCCCGTTTGGGAACGTCCGGGACAACTGATTTCAAAATATAATCCTTATCAATAATGGCTGGTTCCCCATTGATGACCCGCACGCGCTTGATAGCCGTGACGGGTGCTTCAGTCAATTCCGTGCCTAACGACGTAAAATCAGCTACCGGCAATAGGGCGTCCGGTTGATAATCGTAAACCACATTCTCCGTTTTAATGTGTAACTTCGCGGCTAATTCCTTATAACTGACGATTCCCGAAACCGGAAATTCATATTGGCGGTGCTCGATCACAATGGACCCTTTCCCCCGAATCTTCTGGATATAACCATCGTCGGCCAAGGTCGCTAACGCTTTTCGGCCAGTCTCACGGGAGATGCCATATAATTCGCACAACTGATGTTCGCTAGGCAAATAACTGCCAATCGGATAAACTTCCGCGTCAATTTTCTGTAACAGATCTTGATACACTAGCGCCGCTTTGTTCACGGCCAACACCTCACTTTGTTATCGCTTTCATTTAAGAATATAAACTTGTTTAGACAAGTTGTCAATCACTAGCTCTAATTTCTTTTTTCCGCTGATAAATAAGCTCCAATCAACACAATAACGCCTGAATAAACTTGACTGTACATGTCATTGGTGAAAATTCTCCCACCTGGTAATTCGTTACTATCATCCCGTTTAGCACCATGAATAGTTATGACAGTCACATAAGAATCCTATGATGAATTAATAAACCAGTGGTTCTCGCTGTACAACTCTGCTATAGTTAACCGTATTGGTCATTTCAACATGACCTAGTAAGCGTTTTAGATCCCACAATCAGCGCAATTAGACGCGCTGATTGCACAGAACCATAAATCTGATTTCATTGAAGGGATGTTTCTTCACCTATGCGCAAGAATAAAGTCGCCATCGCCGTCATTGGGCTAGCAACCCTACTTATGATCAGTCCGCTCCTGCTCAATCACCAGGCACTATATGGTGTCGACGGGCCATTTCAATACAGCCGAATCTATGAAGCGGCGATGCAACTTAAAAATCATAATTTTAGCTTTATGAACCTTTACACTTTTCAACAGGCTGGCCGAATCGTCAACAGTCTTTACAGCCCACTAGTGGCCGTGCTCTGTGGTATCCTGCTACTACTGGTCGGTAATTGGTTCCGCTTCCAAATTATTTCCTTATTTATCGCTTATTTTCTATGCGGCTACTTTATGCACAAAGCGGCACTGAAATTACGATTGCCACGAAAATTGGCAATTGGTTTAGGTGTCATTTTTCTTAGCTCCAACGCTGTTTACGGCTTCTTGTTTGGAATAATGTGGCGCTCATTAGCCGTCGCGTTATTGCCAATCTTTATCGGCCCTATTTTGGACTTGTATCATGGTGACTGGACACTCGCCAAAATGATGAAGCTCGGCTTGTTCGTCGGTATTATGGGCCAATTTCAGATTCTAACTATCGGATTGTTTCTGCCATTTCTTGTTCCCTTTTTCATTCACGGGCTGTGGCAGTCACGGGAGAAATTGCTCAGCAGTCTCAACTTTCTAGCAGGTGTATTATTGGCGTTAGTGCTTAGTTTGAATGCCTTAATTCCCATGTTAGAGGTCTACCATAGCAACTTGCTGATTGCACCGGTAGGAATGGACCTCATGGACCACGCGAGCCGGATACTCCAACCGCTTTATACGAGCGTCTACTCTAGCAGTGACATTATCTCAACAATCATTGCATATGCCCTGATAACGGGATTATTACTATTCTGGTCACATCTTTTGCCCTTTACCAAAATGTTGGCTGGCGTTACTGTCACATATCTTATTCTGAGTACCAGTCTGTTTCCTTGGGACCTCGTGCAGCAATCGATGCCTTTCTTGCAGTCATTCCTGCAAATGCCTGGTCGGATTACGTTAATCGCCACGCCGTTCATGCTGTTATCAGCCGCTTTAATCTATGATGAAGCAGCGCAACATACGAATAATCTCAGTCTCCAGCAAGGATTGCGCTCGGCCGGCGTCTTACTGAGTGTCTTATCACTTAGCCTCTGTACGCAAAATGTCGCTCGGAGCGTTCACACGAACATGAAACCTGACACATCATTCGCTCAAGGCATCCAAACGTACCCTCAAAATGTCCACACTAAGCTGCAGACCATCGCTAAGTTACAACCGGCATTCCATACCCGGAACCTTGGGCAGCTAATTAAGGCAGCCGATCGTACAGTTCCAGATTATGTGCCCGTTTCCAAAAAAATCTCGACTGACCCTGAAACTTACAAAGTCGTCTATCGTGAATATCGCCAGAACTTCTCTGAACAGCAGCACAACTTCCGCTACCGCGCCGTTCGAGGGGGCATTCAATTAACTTGGCACGCTAAGACGGCTAGGTCACGAGCTGTTCCCGTCGTTGCTTATCAGCGGTCGATTCTAACACTGAATGGTCAACCCTTATCGACAACGCGACTCACACGTCACTGGGTCGGCAATATCAACGTCCACCAGCATCGAGGACGAAATGTGCTCACAATTCGATACAGTTCAAGCATTCTGACCAAGATAAGTAAAATCATTGGTTATACCGCTTGGCTGATTGTGTTTCTCCTGATTCTGCTCTTCAAAACGCCACTAGGTCGCTGGGTAACCAGCTTGATTCAGGCCCGTCAACTAGCTGCAAGCAAATAGTGCCTACTTACAATAAATCACTCAATTTGAAAATGAATGTCTCCCAGCAACGACTAGTCATAATCTGACACTTGTCGCCACTGGGAGGCGTTTTTGTCTGTACAAATTTGGAGGACTTTTAAATTGATTAAAGCGTTTATTTTACAGCAACGGAACGTAACCAGCTTTCGACCGCTAGTCGTTTGAATTCAAACTGTGCGCTATTCGAGGTGCGAAATAAAATGCGATTCACGGTAATATCCGATTTTGTGCGACGAAAAAAGCACGACCAGCCTAGCCAGTCATGCTTCACACTTACCTAATTAATGATTTAATTCGAACGCTTGATTATGAGTCGCATCTACACTAGCAGCATCACTAGCCGCTTGTTCTTCGGCCATCAAACGAGCCCGTTCATGCTTGTTGTACCAAGGTGAGACCGTGAAGGCTAAGATATCGTTGATCAAATAAATTGAACTGTTGATAAACATCGCCAACGTTGCGGAACCTTGACGGAACGAAATGAACCAGAGTACCATCTGAGCTAGCCCTGAAGCAATCCACCAGAAGTACTGGTTGTTGTAACGGAGGAAGCAGATGACCCCTGCCGTCAAACAAATGGCGAAACTGATGGCATCGACCCACGGCCGCGGATCATCAGTCAACGCACCAATGAGGTAGCCAGAGATGGCGTAAACGACGAGGGTTGCAACAATTGCGACGACCCAAGTCTTACCGGTGAATTTCCGAATCTTGGACACCATGTTCACGTTCCAGTTAGCGCTCAGTAACACTGGGATATCGAGCGTCACAACGTAGGCTAATTGTTCGCCGATACTTAAGTAGTTTTTGGCTGAAAAACCGACCACGATGAAGCAAGCTGCTGAAATAACACCCAATAATCCATTGACTGATTTGGCGGCGTTAATGGCTAACACGCAAAGAACACCCAAAGTTGTCCCAATAAATGTTAGAATAGACAATGCTGTGATTGGGGCACTGACCAAAGTCATCACTTGACACCCTAAGCTAAAATAGAATAAGTAGTAGTTCTGTTGTGGCCAACCCTTCAGTTGGTGTGATAAGAATTTAAAATAATTACTCAAAATCATGCTCCTCTTTCCGTTCATCATATGCGGTTGTAGGTGTCTAGTTGGCCAACCAGTCACGTCACACTACTACATGTAGTGTTTCCGTTCGAAACAACACAATATATTGTATCATTATCTCAGCCGATGAAAAGAGAAAAATTCCATTTTTATATTAGATTGTTCGCAACCAATCCGTTTCCGTCCCGCCAATTTGGCTTTTTTGGCGTGGCAATTTTTTTCGTTTTTTTTAGCGTTAAGTTACCGGAAGCGCTATCATTAGCAAGTGCAGACAATGGCTTTTGTCGGACCACCTCGCTTGCAGTATACTGGAGGAGAACAATCTTTTAGCTTTACAATATAATTAATTTTTTGGAGGAACCTCATGATTACGCTTAAATCAGATCGTGAAATCCAAGGGATGCAAGCTGCCGGCGACATTATGATGGGCTTGTTCCACGCCCTTGAAGATTACATCAAACCAGGTATCACGACTTGGGATGTCGATCACTTTGCTTACGAATACATCACCGCGCACGATGCGACCCCTGGTGAACTTAACTTTGAAGGCTACAAATACTCAACTTGTGTCAGCGTCAACGACATGATTTGCCACGGCTGCCCAAGTAAGGACATCTTAGTTAAGGACGGTGACTTACTAAAGGTCGATACGGTTATTAACTACCACGGTTACCTCAGTGACTCTTGCCACGCCTTCGTTGCCGGGACCCCTGCACCAGAAGTTAAGAAATTAATGGAAGTGACCCACAAAGCGCTATACCTGGGCATCGACCAAGCCGTTGTTGGCAACCGTATCGGTGATATTGGTTGGGCAATTCAAAACTACGCTGAAAACGAAATGGGCTACGGTGTCGTTCGCGAATACATCGGCCACGGCATTGGACCGACGATGCACGAAAAGCCCGACGTCCCTCACTATGGCGAAGCAGGTCACGGCACCCGTTTGAAAGCCGGCATGACCATTACGATTGAACCCATGGTCAACATTGGCGACTGGCGCTCCGGCGAAACTGCTGATGATGGCTGGACCGTTCGGACGTTAGACGGCAGCTTGAGTTGCCAATACGAACACACCTTGGTTGTCACGGATGACGGTCCTAAGATCTTATCTTCATTCGATAACGACTTCGACGCTAAGTATTTATGGCATAAATAACCATCACTTTATTAGATAACGACTAACCGCCTGAACAAGCGACCTTGAACTTGTTCAGGCGGTTTTTGGCTAGATTTACGCATTGTCCTAAGTAATTTGGCATGAATCATGATTAACTCATGTTATTTTCTAAGTTCAAGAGCTGCCAGCTGAGGACCGCTGGAAACGGTGCGAGCTAGCGTAAACTTTCTGTGATAGCTGCGTCTTATTCCGGCTTCCAGGCATTTCTGACAACGCTGGAACGCGATGGACACAGATTTAAGCCGAAACCCGCGTCTTAAATACTGGTCTTCCACTAACCAAGCCAAAGACGCTTGCTAAGTGGAATTTCATCGCTGAGCATTGTCAGAAACGCCTTCCAGCCTGGGATGGTATTCGAAAGGCAGACATGTGCGGACTCAACTTTTTGTTGGATTAGTTGCTGGTTCCTAATGACAGCTAAACTTCCATATTCGTGTTTTAACTTTTTTAAATCGCGGATTCGCTGAACTTGTCAGAATTTTCCCAAGTCGTTCGAGATAACAAAGCCTCGAATTCTAAGCGACGGCAATTTCATCGATTCATTTCAAAACTAATTGCCATTGAATTCGTGGTGTTGAGATGAGCAAATAGCATTCAGAAATCTTTTCAGTAAATAAATGCGATAAGTCATTATCGATACCAACTAAAAGTTTGCCCGAAGGACCAGTCACCTAATATTCAGTGGTCAATTATACCCAGATAGGTGGCCGTTCATCTGCCATTCGAGCGGCTTCCCAACTGGAGGGGCTGGCTGATAATGCTCAGTAGCCAAATTATTCTTAGCTGGAAGTGGGTTGCTTCCGGCTTAGAA
>ERZ507578.21-NODE-21-length-83669-cov-10.9077_pt1 | contig 83669 bp, 82 predicted proteins | sample MGYA00513436_ERZ507578 | MGnify/ENA metagenome assembly ERZ507578 | reverse complement strand
CACGCAGAAGCCCACTGCGCAATTTCAAATACGAGTCTTCTTCTAGCCCGGGAAATTCACCCGGACAAGAAGACTTTCGCCCTTGAGCATTGTCAGCCAGCCCCTCCAGTCGGGAACCCACTCGAATGGCAGATGAACGGCCACCTATCTGGGTGCAATTGACCACTCAATATTTGGTGGCTGGTCATTCAAGCAAACTGTGAATCTATATTGATGATGCTTATTTACCGGTAAGGTTGTCTGAAGATTACTGATTAATTCAGATTTACGATGAGATGATAAAATAGCCACTTGTGGTGAATCTAGGTCTTTAGCAGCTATGTCGACGAGAGGAAGTTCTGTCAATGTTCAGTGATGCGAACTAAAGATGCAGGTAGGCAACTTGGATATTACCGAAAACTGGTCTGACCGTTAAATATCAAAATGACTGTCCACTAAGAACCAACGAACAGTTTATCGAAAGTTGAGTTCGCAAATGTCCGCCTTTCGAATAGGATCCCGGTTGGAAGGTATTCGGGGCAAGGCCAAGTGGTGAAATTTCACTTAGCAAGCGTTCTTTGCTTGGTTAGTGAAAGACCAGCATTTAAGACGTGGGCTTCGGCTTAAATCTGTGTCCACCACGTCACGGCCATTGCCCAGAATGCCTGGAAGCCGGCCTAGGACGTCTCCACAACAGCAAGTTTACGCTAAGTCGCACTTTTTCCAGCGGGTCTCAGCTGGCAGCACTTGAACATAGAAATTGTCATGATTTAACCATCTTTAAGGCTAAATCATAACTAGCACAACACGTAAACAATCACTAAATTGCAGCATGAGGAATGCGAGCCAGCCGTTTGAATGAAACGGAAACATGTCAGTTGGGACTGGAATCAGGCCTGGTACGGTCATCTGGCGAGCTGTAGGATAATTGCATGTCATCAATCACAATACGACATAACGGCTCGTACAAGCGATTCTAAGCGCCAATACATAGACAGTCGCAGGGCACTAACGCTGTACTGGCAGAGTCTATCATAGACTAAACGGTGACCTAATGTTAGCAATCAAGTGCCATCACAGCCGAAATGTGACTTAATTATGTATCCAAATCATCAATGAAAGCGTTTGAATTAGTTGTTCAGATGATTTTATTGCGTAAAAAGATTACAGTTTCCTGATATTGGTTGTATTTTGGGCGGACATTCTTTATTATGGTTAATGATTGTATGATACAGTGTGACACTTATTTAGCGAGGAAAGTTATGTTATGAAAAAAATGATTATCCATGGCGGAAAACGACTTTCTGGGGAATTAACGATCGGTGGCGCAAAAAATAGTACCGTCGCACTGATTCCTGCTGCGATTCTTGCAGACACTCCGGTCCAATTCGATACGGTTCCGCACATTTTAGACGTTCACAATTTACGACTGATTTTAGAGTCAATGAACGTCCATTCCACTTTTGAAAATGATGTTCTAACAATTGATCCAACAAATATTGAAGAATCTGAATTACCAAGTCATGCCATTAAAAGCTTGCGGGCGTCCTACTACTTTATGGGCGCTTTGCTAGGACGGTTCAACCGCGCAACGGTGACCTTCCCAGGTGGTGACAATATCGGGCCACGGCCAATTGACCAGCATATTAAGGGGTTCAAGGCCCTGGGTGCTAATGTGGTTGAAGAAAATGATTCTGTATTCATCTCGACGGGTACGGAAGGTCTTCACGGCGCGCGCATCTTTTTAGATGTGGTTTCGGTTGGTGCGACCATCAATATTATTTTGGCTGCGGTCAAAGCACATGGGACGACCACAATTGAAAATGCCGCCAAAGAACCTGAGATTATTGATTTAGCAACCTTCTTGAATAATATGGGTGCCAAGATTCGCGGCGCTGGTACGGATGTCATTCGGATTGAAGGCGTTCCAGCGTTACATTCGCGGGCGACCCACACGATTATTCCGGACCGCATCGAGACGGGGACTTATTTATCACTCGCCGCTTCGATTGGGGATGGCATCTTACTGAAGAATGTGATTCCAGAACATATGGAATCATTTACTGCTAAGCTGGTCGAGATGGGCGTTGATCTCCAAATCAATGAAGATAGTATTTACGTGCCACGTGCACAGGATCTAGATCCAATTCGGGTCAAAACGATGACCTATCCAGGCTTCGCAACTGACCTGCAGCAACCCATTACGCCGCTATTATTACGGGCGAACGGGAGTAGTGTGGTCATCGATACGATTTACCCACAACGGACTCAACACGTCGCCCAATTACGCAAAATGGGTGCGGATATTCGTGTTCAGGATAACCTGATCGTTGTCGGACATTCCGCACATTTACAGGGTGCACACGTTGAGGCTGGCGAGATTCGGTCTGGCGCAGCACTAATGATTGCTGGTTTGGCCGCAAGTGGCGTTACCGAAATCAGCCGTGCAGACAACATTCTGCGGGGGTATGACCGCGTCATTGATAAGTTGCATACCTTGGGTGCGGATGTTGAAATCGCTGCCGATGAAGAGGTTCCTGAAAAATAACGATAGTCAGTTAAGAAAGAACAGTGGTTATGGAAAAAATTTTAACAATGCACGATCTCGAGCAAATGACGTTAAAAGAAATTTATAACTATGCCCGTGAATACAAAATTTCTTATTATTCGCAGATGAATAAGAAGGAACTCTCACTAGCCGTTCTCCGTGAACAGGACAAAAAGCGCGGATTTGTGCAGATGGAAGGCGTCTTGGAAATTATCAGCCAAGAGGGCTATGGCTTTTTGCGGCCAATTAACTATGGGCCATCGCAGGAAGATATCTATATTTCCCAATCACAAATCCATCGTTTTGGCTTGCGTAATGGGGACTATGTGGCTGGTCAAGCTCGTCCACCACGCCCTAATGAACGTTATTATGGGTTGATGCGAGTGGGAAGTGTGAATGGTAAGGATCCAAATGAGGCCAAGCAACGGCCTCATTTTCCGGCTTTAACGCCCCTTTATCCAGAGACGCAAATCAAATTATCGACAACGGCGTCCGTACTGGCGACTCGGTTGATCGATACCTTTGTGCCAATTGGTTTTGGTCAACGGGGCTTGATCGTTGCGCCACCTAAAGCGGGGAAGACGACGTTACTGAAGAATATCGCCAATGGTATCGTGGCCAATTACCCCGACGCCAAGTTGATCATGTTGCTAATCGATGAACGGCCCGAAGAAGTGACCGATTTGGAACGGTCGATTAAAGGCGAGGTCGTCAGTTCGACGTTTGACCAACAGCCTCAAAACCACGTCCGGGTCGCAGAACTTGTCCTAGAACGGGCACGCCGACTAGTTGAGGATAAGCAGGATGTGATTATCCTACTTGATTCGATTACGCGGCTGACGCGGGCTTATAACTTGGTCATTCCGTCGAGCGGGCGGACCTTATCGGGTGGGGTCGATCCCACGGCGTTCTATAAACCGAAACGTTTCTTTGGCTCTGCACGGAACATCGAGGAGGGCGGTAGTCTCACGATTTTAGGGACGGCCTTGGTCGATACCGGTAGCCGGATGGACGATATGATTTATGAAGAATTCAAAGGGACCGGGAACTCAGAATTACAATTATCCCGTGAACTCGCTGAACGGCGGGTCTTCCCAGCGCTAGACTTGAAACAATCTAGCACCCGGAAGGAAGAATTGCTCGTGAGTCGGAAGAATTTGGAACCGGTCTGGCAGATTCGGCGTTCAATGACCGGTAATGCGCTTGAATACACCGAACAACTCTTACAATTCTTGAAGAATACGAAGACGAATGCTGAATTTTTACGCGATTTATCGGGTTTGAAATTCACAGGGCAGTCAACCCGGCGACCACGGCGCTAGTCCAGTCCTTTTAGTGGTTGACGGGGCCTAGTCATTCGTGATAACATGTTTATCGTTGGTTAAAACTATGATAATCTCTGTTTCAGCAAATGATTCAGGGCAAAGGAGCGAAATACAATGCAAAAAGGAATTCATCCAGATTACCACTTAGTTGTGTTCCAAGACTCAACTACTGGTTTTAAGTTCATCTCTGGTTCAACAGCTACTTCAGCAGAAACTGTTGAATGGGAAGATGGTAACACTTACCCATTGATCCGTGTTGAAATTACTTCAGATTCACATCCATTCTACACTGGTAAGCAAAAGTTTACCAAGGCCGATGGTGCGGTCGATCGTTTCAACAAGAAATACGGTCTCAAATAAGCAAACAATTAATTGGCGTTCTGACTTCGGTTGGGGCGTCTTTTTTTGTTGCCTGAAATGGTTGGGGCTGGATAATATGACGATAAAGTGTCACAGAAAGTTAGCTGTTAGGTCGTGGCCCAATAATTGGTGTAGATACTCAGAGATATGGGAGAGATGTTATGAACGCATTGTGCTGGTTATTCTTCAGCATTATAGATGATTAAATCGTGCTAGTTGGTGGATTCCTGTTCGTCAGCCGATGCGCGTCTTAGTCCGACTTCCGGGGCCGGCTGACAACGCTGGAACAGGGCGGACATCGATTTGAACTCACGCAGCAACCCACTGCGCAATTTCAAATACGAGTCTTCTTCTAGCCCGGGAAATTCACCCGGACAAGAAGAATTTCGCCCTTGAGCATTGTCAGCCAGCCCCTACAGTCGGGAACCCGCTCGAATGGCAGATGAACGGCCACCTATCTAGGTACAATTGACCACTGAATATTAGGTTTCTGGTCCTTCAGGCAAGCTCTCAAACGGGATCAATGCTGAATTATGGCATCTAGTTACTGAAAAGATTACCTGAATGCGATTCACGAATCTCAATGTCAGCTAGTCTTGCGTTTAGTCGAATAAATTGTCTTCACTTATAATTCAAGACTTTGCTATCCCGGGTGATTAGAGGAAGTTTTGACAATCTCAGTGAAACCGCGTGTTCGAAGTCTTAAATCATGGGTCAGGATGCTTGGTTATTGTTAGAACCAGTCTGACAGTTTATTTCAACATTCCTGTATACTAAGGAACCAACAACTAATCTAACAAAAAAGTTGGGCCCGCCCACGTCCGCCTTTCAAATCATATCCAGGCTGGAAGGTGTTTCTGACAATGCTCAGTGGTGAAATTCCACTTAGCAAGCGTTCTTGGCTTGGTTAGTGGAAGACCAGTATTTAAGACGTGGTTTTTCGGCTTAAATCTGTGTCCACCACGTTCCAGTATTGTCAGAAATGCCTGTAAGCCGGTGTAGGACGCACACGATTCTGCAAATTTACGCCAACTCGTACTTGTTCCCAGCGGGTCTCAGCTGGCAGCTCCTGAATTTAGAGAATAGCACGTTTAAACCATAATTCATGACGAACAATCTATATATGAAGTATCTGTTCAAAATGACGTTAAGCGTGGCCGGTCGTAAATAAACAAGTGGCGTATTAGTCGAAATTCAGGCGGACAACCTGTAGTATAGAAACTCAAGCTGTTGGATAAACGACGAGTCCTAGACAAAGTTGACCAAATTCAGACGCCAACACTTGACATATTTTAAATAGGTAGTTGAATGAATATGAAGGCCTAACAAAGTTAACGAATCAGGGTCGAAAATCCGGTCCAATCAATTGAAAGCAAGTGCTTGGCGTGCTATGCTGTAACAACCGTTAAGCACATGCTGTGTCGCCAGTTGGGTGAAATTCTTTGCTTTTTTCCATTATCCTCGTATAATAAAAGTCAATATTAGTCAAAGATAATGAAAAGGGTGAAGCACATGCAAAGTCAAAATATCTCGGATATTATTGAAAAGTATTTAAAAAGTATTTTGGCGGACTCGGAGCATGTTGAAATTCGGCGTTCAGAAATTGCCGACCTTTTCAACGTGGTACCCTCACAGATTAATTATGTGATTAAAACGCGGTTTACGATCCAAAATGGTTACTTAGTTGAAAGTAAGCGTGGCGGTGGCGGTTATATTCGCATTGAAAAGGTTAATTTGGTCGATGATGCTGATGTGTTGGACGCCCTCATTCAAGTGATCGGCGATTCCATCACACAACGGGATGCCTACGCAGTTGTTCAGAGTCTGTATGAGGACGACGTTTTAAATCGTAGGGAAGCGCAGTTGATATTAGTGGCAATCGATCACGACACGTTAGGACTGACGGACCGAGACCTTGAAAATAGTCTCCGGGCTCGAATAATTATCGGGATTTTGAACCACTTGCGTTACGAAAGCTAAAGAAAGCGAGGAATCGCAATGGATAACTTATTTACACCTAGTGCCAAAAGTGTGCTAGTACTAGCACAGGAACAGGCCAAATATTTTAAGCATCAGGCAGTCGGTACGGAACATTTGTTATTAGCACTAGCCATCGAAAAGAACGGTATTGCTAATAAAGTCTTGCAACAGTACGCTGTGAGCGAAGATGACATCCGTGAAGAAATTGAACGGTTCACTGGCTACGGGACGTTGAGCAATATTGGCAAAGATACGTATTTGCCATATTCACCAAAGGCTAAGGAGATTTTATCCGTTGCTGGTGATGAGGCCAAACGGCTTGGCGCCAACAAGATTGGGACTGAACACCTCTTGTTAGCGATGCTCTCTGATGAAAGTATCCTCTCCTCGCGTATTTTGATGAATTTGAACTTAGATTTGAGTCAAACACGCAAAGTTGTTTTGCGTAAACTTGGTGTCAGTGATGCGATGAGTAAGCGTAAGGGCAGTGCGGCTAACCGTGGTGGTAAGAAGACGGAAGGCACACCGACCTTGGACTCCTTGGCGCGTGATTTGACGCAGCTGGCGAGTGAACAGGAAATGGATCCAGTTGTGGGCCGTTCCAAAGAAGTTAAGCGGGTCATTCAAATCTTGTCACGGCGGACGAAAAACAATCCAGTCTTGATTGGTGAACCCGGCGTTGGTAAGACGGCGATCGCTGAAGGGCTGGCACAAAAGATCGTTGCTGGCGACGTACCGAATGACATGGCTGACAAACGGCTGATGATGCTTGATATGGGCTCACTAGTTGCCGGAACCAAGTATCGTGGTGAATTTGAAGACCGCTTAAAGAAAGTGATCGACGAAATCTACAACGATGGGCATGTCATCTTATTCATCGATGAATTGCATACCTTGATTGGTGCCGGTGGTGCTGAAGGGGCCATCGATGCTTCTAACATTTTGAAGCCAGCATTAGCACGAGGCGAACTCCAAACCATTGGGGCGACGACCTTAAACGAATATCAAAAGTACATTGAATCTGATGCCGCACTTGAACGGCGTTTTGCCACAGTCATGGTCAATGAACCGACTGAAGACGAAGCGGTTGAGATTCTCGATGGCTTGCGGCCACGGTATGAAGAACATCATCACGTGACAATTACTGATGAAGCCGTCAATCAAGCGGTGAAGTTGTCCAGTCGCTACATCAGTGATCGGTTCTTACCAGATAAGGCGATTGATTTGATGGATGAAGCGGCGGCGAAAGTCCGCATCGACCAGATGGATCAACCGACTAAGCTATCCAAGAACCAGGACAAGCTCGCGCAGTTACGTGAAGAAAAGGAAACGGCGATTGAAGCTCAGGACTTCGAACAAGCCGCGGATATTCGCAAGCAGGAAATGCAACTCAAGCAACGTTTGGATCGCATTGAAGCTGATGAAGAAGCACAAATCACTGAAGGCGACACACCGCACTATGACTTACAAGTGACCGGTGAAGATATTGCCCAAGTGGTTGCTGAATGGACGGGTGTCCCACTGACTCAATTGCAAAAATCCGAAAGCGAACGCTTAGTTAACTTGGAAAAGATTTTGCATGAACGGGTCGTTGGTCAACCAGAAGCCGTTTCTGCAGTAGCACGGGCCATTCGCCGGGCGCGGAGTGGGTTGAAAGATCCAAGCCGGCCAATTGGTTCCTTCATGTTCCTTGGCCCGACTGGGGTTGGTAAGACCGAATTAGCGAAGGCCTTAGCTGCAGCCATGTTTGGGTCAGAGGACAACATGATTCGGATCGATATGTCTGAATACATGGAACGGTACTCGACCAGTCGTTTGATTGGGTCAGCACCCGGCTATGTCGGCTACGATGAAGGTGGTCAGTTAACTGAAAAGGTACGCCAGAAGCCATACTCAGTCGTGCTGTTTGATGAAGTTGAAAAGGCTCATCCAGACGTATTCAACATTCTGTTGCAAGTCTTGGATGATGGCTACTTGACTGATTCGAAAGGCCGCAAAGTCGACTTCCGGAACACGATTCTTATCATGACGTCGAACTTAGGGGCCACGACCTTGCGGGATGAAAAATCCGTTGGGTTCGGCGCTACCGATAAGGCTAATGATTACAATGCAGTTGCTGCAACGATTCGTGCTACCTTGAAGCAGACGTTCCGGCCAGAATTCTTGAACCGAATCGATGAAACGATTGTCTTCCATTCATTGAATAAGGAAGAGTTACACGAAATCGTTAAGTTGATGTCACAAGAAATTGTGAACCGGGTTGCCCAACAGGGTATCAAGATCAAAATCACGCCGGCCGCCATTGATGTGGTTGCCAAGGCTGGGTTTGACCCTGAATACGGTGCACGGCCAATTCGCCGGGCATTGCAAACTGAGATTGAAGACCGGTTAAGTGAAGAATTATTAACGGGTGCGATCAAGGTCGATGACCAAGTCACGATTGGTGCCAGCAAAGGTGCCATCACCATTAATATTAAAAATCAACCGAAAACAGACGGTCGTTCGACGGTCTCATCAAAATAGGTGAATGATACAGTGGACGTTTGGAGCCGGGGTTGGCTTCAGACGTCTTTTTTTGAGCGATGGAACCTGAATTGTTTCACAGCCTGGATTTCCGTAGCGCGTGAGTGTGGCCACTTAAAGCACCAACTGATGAAATTCCTGATAAAGGAGCCGTGACCATCTATGGCCGCTGGATTATCGTATTTCTTCGTGGGTCGGGATTAACGATCACGCCAATCCGAATGCATTCAGCGAGTTTTGCGGCTGGTGGTTCGCTACTGATTGGTGTAAATTATAATAGGAAATAAAAGATGAAAGAAGATGATGACATGACGACGCGAGCCGAACAAATGGCGAAGACGCACCAAGCAATTTTAGATACGGCACGGGAACTGTTCTTGAAGAACGGGTACGCTGCGACGAGTACGCGTGACATCGCCAATGCGATTGGAATCACTCAGCCGGCACTGTATCACCATTTTAAAGATAAGGAAGTTATTTTTCTAGCGGTGATTACAACGGTTGGCGCAGAAATTAAAGCTGGGATTGAGGAAATTCAGGCCCGCACGGATTGGTCACCACTCGAACAATTGACGGAAGTATCACTACTACTGACGCACAAGCATCCCGCCGATGTCTTTACGCTGATTCATTCCAGCTTCAAGGCTCTGAAACGGGACCACATTCGTGAACTCGGTGGGGTCTTTGCCACCGACTACGTACAACCGATTCAAGCCGTCTTTGAACAGCCAGCCATGCAACTGCACGCTGGTGTGACCCCGCAGATGGCTGCTAGTTTTTATATCACTAGTTTGAGCCCACTGTTTAATACGTTCCATCGCATCGGTGATCCGCATGCCGATGAGCGGACCCGGGTCCAAACGTTGTTGAAGATGATCTTATATGGGGTTGCAGTTGAACCAGATGCGCAATGAGTGTCACGAGTTTCTGGGTTGACAACCTGGGTAAAAGGCTGTATATTATAACTTGTCTGTAACCGTGAACTCGAGCAATCGCGCAATCTATTGTCTGCGCGGCTCGCTAATATAAATCCAAAAATAGTCAACTTAAGCGACTATTTTTGGTTTTTTTATGCCTAAAATTCGGTCAAAAACGCATTTGTAACACAAATGTAACATTTGACTGAAGGTGGGCCGGGTTCCGGAATAATAAGAAGGGGTGAACAACTTGGCCGGACATTTAGTAAAATACGGTAAACACCGTACCCGTAGAAGTTATGCACGTATCAAGGAAGTTCTTGATTTGCCTAACTTGATCGAAATCCAGACCGATTCCTACCAATGGTTCTTGGATGAAGGTCTCCGGGAAATGTTTGAAGATATTATGCCGATCGACGATTTCGCAGGAAAACTTTCACTTGAATTTGTCGACTATCAATTATTAGAACCAAAGTACACCGTCGAAGAAGCTCGTGAACATGATGCCAACTATTCGGCACCATTGCACGTTACCCTACGTTTGACTAACCACGAAACTGGTGAAATCAAGTCGCAAGACGTATTCTTCGGTGATTTTCCATTAATGACTGAACAAGGGACGTTTATTATCAACGGTGCCGAACGGGTCATTGTTTCACAATTGGTTCGTTCACCCGGCGTTTACTTTAATGAAGAATTAGATAAGAATGGGCGTCCTAGCTATGGGACCACGGTTATTCCTAACCGAGGCGCTTGGTTAGAACTTGAAACTGACGCTAAGAATGTTTCGTACGTGCGAATCGACCGGACACGGAAGATTCCATTGACTGAATTAGTACGGGCTTTAGGTTATGGCTCAGATGATGACATCATTGACATGTTAGGTGAAACTGACAGTTTGATGTTAACGTTGGAAAAGGATGTTCATAAGAATACTGACGACTCACGGGTCGAGGAATCTTTGAAGGACATCTACGAACGGCTACGTCCTGGTGAACCTAAGACCGCTGACAGTTCACGGAGTTTGTTAACGGCGCGGTTCTTTGATCCAAAGCGTTATGACTTCGCACCTGTTGGTCGTTACAAGGTCAACAAGAAGTTAAGCATGAAGACGCGTTTGATGGACCAAACCTTAGCTGAAACGTTGGCTGACCCAGATACTGGTGAAGTTATCGCGCAAAAGGATACGGTCATTGACAAGAACGTCATGGCAAAGTTAGCACCATACTTGGAACGTGACGACTTCAAGACGGTTACTTACACACCATCTGATGAAGCGGTTGTTACTAACCCAATGGTCTTACAAGTGGTTAAAGTTTATTCACAAAACGATCCTGAAAAGGTCGTTAATGTGATTGGTAATGGCAACATTGATTTGAAGTTCAAGCATATTTTGCCTGCTGATATCATTGCTTCTATTAACTACTTCTACAACTTGCAAGAAGGTCTTGGCTCAACTGATGATATTGATCACTTGGGTAACCGGCGGATTCGTTCCGTGGGTGAATTATTACAAAACCAATTCCGGATCGGGTTATCCCGGATGGAACGGGTTGTTCGTGAACGGATGTCAATTCAAGATGCTGCTACGGTAACACCACAACAATTGATCAACATTCGTCCAGTTGTGGCCTCAATCAAGGAATTCTTTGGGTCATCACAATTGTCACAATTCATGGACCAAACCAACCCATTAGGTGAATTAACGCATAAGCGGCGTTTATCAGCCTTAGGACCTGGTGGTTTGACTCGTGATCGTGCCGGTTATGAAGTTCGTGACGTGCACTATACCCACTACGGTCGGATGTGCCCAATCGAAACGCCTGAAGGCCCGAACATTGGGTTGATCAACAGTTTGTCTTCATATGCCAAAGTTAACCGTTACGGCTTCATCGAAACGCCATACCGGCGGGTTGATTGGACGACGCATAAGGTTACTGACAAGATCGACTACCTAGCAGCCGACGAAGAAGACCAATTCGTGATTGCACAAGCCAACTCACCGTTGAACGATGATGGTTCATTCGTTGAAGACACTGTTTTAGCTCGTAACAAGGAAGAAAACTTGGAAACGCCAATCGAAAATGTCGATTACATGGACGTTTCGCCTAAACAAGTGGTTGCCGTCGCAACGGCATGTATTCCTTTCTTGGAAAACGATGATTCGAACCGGGCCTTGATGGGTGCCAACATGCAACGGCAAGCTGTGCCATTGCTTGATCCACACGCCCCATTGATTGGGACTGGGATTGAATACAAGGCCGCCCATGACTCCGGGATCGCGTTGATTTGTCGTCATGAAGGGACCGTTGAATATGTCGATGCACGTGAAGTTCGTGTTCGTCGTGACGATGGTTCATTAGACACTTACAAGTTAATGAAGTTCCGTCGTTCAAACGGTGGTAAGAACTACAACCAACGTCCAATCGTTAAGGTTGGAGACCACGTGGATAACGATGAAGTCTTAGCCGATGGTCCAGCAATGGAAGGCGGGGAACTTGCCCTTGGACAAAACCCATTAGTTGCCTTCATGACTTGGAACGGTTACAACTTCGAAGATGCCATCATCATTAACGAACGGTTGGTCCGTGAAGATGTTTACACGTCGATCCATATTGAAGAATATGAATCAGAAGCGCGTGACACGAAGCTTGGACCTGAAGAAATGACCCGTGAAATTCCTAACGTTGGGGAAGACGCTTTGAAGAACCTCGACGAAGATGGGATTATCCGGATTGGTGCCGAAGTTAAAGACGGCGACATCTTAGTTGGTAAGGTAACGCCAAAAGGGGTTACTGAATTATCAGCTGAAGAACGGCTCCTACATGCCATCTTTGGTGAAAAGGCGCGTGAAGTTCGTGATACGTCATTGCGGGTTCCTCATGGTGGCGGCGGTATCATCCAGGATGTTAAGATCTTTACTCGTGAAAACGGGGATGAATTATCACCTGGTGTTAACATGATGGTTCGGGTCTACATCGCGCAAAAGCGGAAGATCCAAGTTGGTGACAAGATGGCCGGCCGGCATGGGAACAAAGGGACCGTTTCAATCGTGGTTCCTGAAGAAGATATGCCGTACATGCCAGATGGTACCCCAATCGATATCATGTTGAGTCCCATGGGTGTGCCTTCCCGTATGAACATCGGGCAAGTGCTCGAATTGCATTTGGGAATGGCTGCTCGTAAATTAGGAATCCACATGGCAACGCCTGTTTTTGATGGTGCTCAAGATAAAGATATCTGGGACGCTGTTCGTGAGGCCGGTGTTGATTCAGACGCCAAGTCGATCGTTTATGATGGTCGGACTGGTGAACCGTTTGATAAGCGGGTCGCTGTTGGGGTCATGCACTATATGAAGCTTAGCCACATGGTTGACGATAAGATCCATGCTCGTTCAATCGGACCTTACTCTCTGGTTACGCAACAACCACTTGGTGGGAAAGCGCAATTTGGGGGCCAACGGTTTGGTGAAATGGAAGTTTGGGCCTTGGAAGCTTATGGTGCTGCATACACCTTGCAAGAAATCTTGACTTACAAGTCAGATGACGTGGTTGGTCGGGTTAAGACCTATGAAGCCATCGTTAAGGGCGAACCAATTCCTAAGCCAGGCGTACCGGAATCATTCCGTGTGTTGGTCAAGGAATTACAAGCACTTGGTCTGGACATGAAGGTCTTAGATTCGAACGATAAAGAAATCGAGCTACGTGACATGGACGACGATGACGATGATGTCGTTAACGTTGATGCCCTTAGCAAGTTTAAACAACAACAAGATGAGAAGGCCGCTGAAAAGGCGAAAGCTGACGCAGCCGCAAAGCCTTCCGAAACAACCAACGCTCAGCAAGATAATCAATAAAAAGGGAGGTCGGTCCTTTGATCGATGTCAACAAGTTTGAAAGCATGCAGATCGGTCTGGCATCACCAGACAAGATCCGTAGCTGGTCATATGGCGAAGTCAAAAAGCCAGAAACCATTAACTACCGGACATTGAAACCTGAAAAAGACGGTCTGTTTGACGAACGGATTTTCGGTCCTACTAAGGATTGGGAATGTGCTTGTGGTAAATACAAACGGATCCGTTATAAGGGTATTGTCTGTGACCGTTGTGGTGTCGAAGTGACACGTAGTAAAGTCCGTCGTGAACGGATGGGTCATATCGAACTTGCCGCACCAGTGACACACATCTGGTACTTTAAAGGAATTCCTAGCCGGATGGGCTTAGTCTTGGACATGAGTCCCCGTGCACTTGAAGAAATCATTTACTTCGCTTCATACGTCGTTATCGAATCTGGTAACACGCCACTTGAAAAGAAGCAATTGCTTTCTGAACGTGAATACCGTGAGAAGAAGGCCCAATATGGCAACGAATTTGAAGCTGCCATGGGTGCCGAAGCCATCAAACGGTTACTCAATGACGTGGATCTTGAAAAAGAAGCCCGTGATTTGAAGGAAACTTTGAAGGATGCTTCTGGTCAAAAACGGACACGTGCCGTTCGTCGGCTTGATATCATCGAGGCGTTCGTGACATCTGGTAACGAACCTGCTTGGATGGTAATGGATGCAATTCCGGTCATTCCACCGGACTTGCGGCCAATGGTTCAATTGGAAGGTGGCCGTTTCGCCACTTCTGACTTGAACGACTTGTACCGGCGGGTCATCAACCGTAACAACCGGTTGAAGCGCCTGTTGGACTTAAATGCACCTGGGATTATCGTGCAAAACGAAAAGCGGATGTTACAAGAAGCCGTTGATGCGCTGATCGATAACGGTCGTCGTGGCCGTCCAGTTGCTGGTCCTGGTAACCGGCCATTGAAGTCTCTTTCACACATGTTGAAAGGGAAGCAAGGGCGGTTCCGTCAAAACTTACTTGGTAAGCGTGTCGACTACTCTGGTCGTTCGGTTATCGATGTTGGGCCTTTCTTGAAGATGAACCAAATGGGCTTACCACGTCAAATGGCGTTGGAATTGTTCAAGCCGTTCATTATGAAAGAATTGGTTAAACGTGAATTAGCTTCTAACATTAAGAACGCTAAGCGTAAGATCGAACATGCTGACGACGATGTCTGGGGCGTGTTGGAAGACGTTATTAAGGAGCATCCGGTACTGTTGAACCGGGCCCCTACGCTTCACCGTTTAGGGATTCAAGCGTTTGAACCCGTCTTAGTTAGTGGTAAAGCGATGCGGTTACACCCATTAGCTTGTGAAGCCTACAACGCCGATTTTGATGGTGACCAAATGGCCATTCACGTGCCGCTTTCAGATGAAGCTCAAGCTGAAGCACGGCTCTTAATGTTAGCTGCCCACCATATCTTGGCACCTAAGGACGGGAAGCCCGTTGTTACGCCATCACAAGATATGGTTATCGGTAACTATTACTTGACGACTGAAGAAATCGGTCGTGAAGGCGAAGGCATGATTTTCAAAGACTTGAACGAAGCGCAAAAGGCTTACCAATCTGGTTATGTGCACTTACACAGCCGGGTCGGAATTCAAGTTTCATCAATGCCTGACAAGCCATTTACCGACGAACAGAAGCAAGCCGTCTTAGTGACGACAGTTGGGAAAGCCATCTTCAACGATATCTTGCCTGGTAAGTTCCCTTACTTGAACGAACCAACCAATGATAACTTGATTGCTGGTACACCTGACAAGTACTTCTTGAAGCCTGGTGAAGATATTCATCAATTCTTGGATGCGCAGGAAATTATTCCACCATTCAAGAAGGGCTTCTTGGCTGACATTATCGCCGAAGTTTACAAGCAATATCATGTGACTGCAACGTCACTCTTGCTTGACCGGATGAAGGACTTAGGTTACAACATTTCAACTAAGTCTGGTTTGACGGTTGGGGTTGCCGACATTACTGGTTTACCAGAAAAGCCAGAAATCGTCGCTGAAGCCCATAAGCAAGTTAATACGATTTCGAAGCAGTTCCGTCGTGGTTTAATTACTGACGACGAACGTTATGAACGGGTCATTGGTGTCTGGAACGACGCTAAGGACCAAATCCAACAAAAACTGATTGAAAGTTTCAACGCGGATAACCCAATCTTCATGATGAGTGATTCCGGTGCGCGTGGTAACATTTCAAACTTTACTCAGTTGGCTGGGATGCGTGGTTTGATGGCTGCCCCTAACGGTAAGATCATGGAATTGCCAATCCTTTCTAACTTCCGTGAAGGTTTGTCTGTCTTGGAAATGTTCATTTCAACCCACGGTGCTCGTAAAGGGATGACCGATACGGCCTTGAAGACTGCCAACTCAGGTTACCTGACTCGGCGTCTGGTTGATGTGGCCCAAGATGTTATCGTTCGTGAAAAGGATTGTGGCACTGACCGTGGTTTGCGGATTCACGCAATCATGGAAGGTAACGAAGTCATCGAACCATTGTATGACCGGATTTTAGGTCGTTACACGATGAAGACGGTCTTCGATCCTGAAACGCATGATGAAATTGTTGGTAACAACGTCTTGATCGATGAAGACTTAGCTCATAAAATCGTTGATGCTGGTGTTACGGAAGTTACGATCCGTTCTGCATTTACTTGCAACACGAAGCACGGGGTTTGTGAACATTGCTACGGCCGTAACATGGCTACTGGTGATGAAGTTGAAGTCGGTGAAGCTGTTGGGACAGTTGCCGCACAGTCTATCGGTGAACCTGGTACTCAATTGACCATGCGGAACTTCCATACCGGTGGTGTTGCCGGGGACGATATTACCCAAGGGTTGCCTCGTGTGCAAGAAATTGTGGAATCACGGAATCCTAAAGGGCGTGCCGAAATCTCAGAAGTTACTGGGACAGTTGAATTGATTGAAGAAAACCCAGCGGAACGGACCAAGGAAGTCACAGTTAAGGGTGAAACCGATACTCGGACTTACACGTTGCCGTTAACTGCACGGATGGCGGTTAGTGAAGGCGACTTTATTCACCGTGGTGCACCGTTGAACATTGGGTCAATTGATCCTAAGCAATTAATTCAAGTGCGTGATGTCTTATCAACTGAAAACTACTTGCTCCGTGAAGTTCAAAAGGTTTACCGGATGCAGGGGGTTGAAATCGGTGATAAGCACGTTGAAATCATGATTCGGCAAATGTTACGTAAAGTTCGGGTCATGGATCCGGGCGATACCGACGTCTTGCCTGGTACGTTGATGGATATTGCAGACTTCAAGGATGAGAACTACAAGACCTTGATTGCCGGTGGTATTCCTGCAACGTCACGGCCAGTTATTCTTGGGATTACCAAGGCCGCTCTTGAAACGAACAGTTTCTTGTCAGCTGCTTCATTCCAGGAAACGACGCGTGTCTTAACTGATGCTGCTATTCGTGGTAAGAACGATCCACTGATCGGTCTGAAAGAAAATGTTATCATCGGTAAGATTATTCCTGCTGGTACTGGTATGCCGGTTTACCGTCATATCAAACCTAAGGAAGTTGGCAACGTTGCTGATGGGGTTTACTCAATCAGTGATCTTGAAAAACAAATGCAAGAACAGGATGCTAGCAAGTAATTGTTCACTGTTCCCGAAAAGGGCGGCCATGTTGGTCGTCCTTTTTGTTTGGGCTAAATTATGGGGCGTGCTGGGTTGCGGTGCTGGTGTCGATTGATGGCTGTAGCTGGTTTTGGAATGCGACAATTTTCCGCGTGAGGTCAGATCGCCGTCGAGCACGTTTCAGTGTTATCAGCTGACCGGTCGCTGAAATCGGACAAGAACCTGCAGTGACTGTCGGGCCATAAGTGATTTGGTGTCACTAATTGTGTGAGGCGTTTTGACTAATTGGTATGCATTTCAACCGACACACATACCACGGTAATCACCAGACGGGTTTCAAATTTAAGTTGGACCGACCAGTTGTGTCACCAGAATAAAGCCCCAGCTGATAAACGGAACGAACGGCAGGCGTCGCTTAGATGAGCCGAGAATAAAAAAGACAAGGGCAGCAGTTGAGGCTAAGGCCAAACTGGTGAGAATCGCGTTCGCCGTGGCTAGGCAACCTAACATCAATAAGACATCAACGTCTCCCAATCCAAATGTCGGCGTCAAGTGAGCGAGCAGGTAGAGTGTGACAATCAGCACGAGCAAAATATAAAAGCCGATATCGAGGTTGGGGCGTTGTTGCCAGAGACCAAGCACTGCAGGTGTAATGAGCGTCAATGGATAGACGTCGTAGTTCAGGTAATCAGTCAGACTATTGAAAATTAAGACTAGGTAACCGATAATAAGGGGCAGTGCAGTCGTGAGTGGGCCGGGGCTCGTCGCAACCAAGACGCCACACAACCCTTCAACTAGACTAGATTGTAGTGGAATCGGCTGCTGGCAGTCGTGACAACGTCCGCGTTGCAAGAGAACGCCTAGTAGTGGGATGAGTTGCCAAGCACGCAACTGGTGTCGACAATTAGGGCAAATCGAACGTTGCATCCCCCAGACGGGTTGATTACTGGATAGTCGTTCGGCGGTGCAGACGATAAAAGACCCTAAGCACAGACCGAGTATGAAATGGAACAGGGTTAACATGATAAAACCACCTTTCATATGAGTAGTTACGTAAAACGCTCGCAAACTATTTTTCTGCAACATTTATTGACAACTTCGGGATGTCATGATAGTCTAGTAAAGGTGCTTTTTGCAGACAGATTCCTGTATCAGGAATACAGACATGCTGACTGGTCGGCTAAGCGCACAATAACCATGATTCGGGTTTTTCTTTTTACTCAAAAAAGAACCACCTGGATGTGTGGACTTAAAAATACAGATTTTTGGAAGGAGGACACTTTAGAACATGCCAACAATTAACCAATTAATTCGTAAAGGCCGTAAGTCTAAAGTATCAAAATCAAATTCCCCAGCATTAAACTTTGGGTATAACAGTTACAAGAAGGTTGCAACTAAGAACCCAGCACCACAAAAGCGTGGGGTTGCTACTCGTGTCGGTACCATGACTCCTAAGAAGCCTAACTCGGCTTTACGGAAGTATGCCCGTGTACGTTTATCAAACTTAATCGAAGTTACAGCTTACATTCCTGGTATTGGTCATAACCTCCAAGAACATAGTGTTGTTTTAATTCGTGGTGGTCGTGTTAAGGATTTACCTGGTGTTCGTTACCATGTTATCCGTGGTGCCTTGGATACTGCCGGTGTCGAAGATCGTCGCCAAAGCCGTTCCAAGTACGGTACCAAGAAGCCAAAGAAATAATAAGGAGGTAAGTTAAATGCCAAGAAAAGGTGCACCTGCAAAACGCGAAGTTTTAGCAGATCCAATGTATAACTCTAAATTAGTAACGCGTTTAATTAACCACTTAATGTTAGATGGTAAGCGCGGTACTGCATCAACTATTTTGTATGATGCTTTTGATCAAATCAAAGAACAAACTGGTAACGATCCTTTGGAAGTCTTCGAAGAAGCGATGAAGAACGTTATGCCAGTACTTGAAGTTAAGGCCCGCCGTGTTGGTGGTTCTAACTACCAAGTTCCAATCGAAGTTCGCCCAGATCGTAAGACGACTCTTGGCCTTCGTTGGATCGTTCAATATGCTCGCTCACGCGGCGAACATACCATGTCCGACCGGTTAGCTCGTGAAATCATGGATGCTGCTAACAATACTGGTGCTTCTGTTAAGAAGCGTGAAGATACGCATCGGATGGCTGAAGCCAACCGGGCCTTCGCTCACTATCGTTGGTAATATATCCGTGAAATGGTTAAAGGTCGCCTTTAACTAATCACAAAAAAGGTGGCTATTATATGTGCGCATATAGTAGTCATTTTTTGAAATAAGCTTTATACTGTTAATTCCATTTAAATTGAGAGGAGTAACACATTTTCTAATGGCTAATACACGAGAATTCTCACTCGATAAGACCCGTAATATTGGTATTATGGCCCATATCGATGCTGGTAAGACCACGACTACTGAACGTATCTTGTACTACACTGGTAAGATTCACAAAATTGGTGAAACCCATGATGGTGCTTCACAAATGGACTGGATGGCCCAAGAACAAGAACGTGGGATTACCATTACTTCAGCTGCCACGACTGCGCAGTGGAAGAACCACCGGATCAATATCATCGATACCCCAGGACACGTTGACTTCACTGTTGAAGTTGAACGTTCACTTCGGGTTTTAGATGGTGCCATCGCTGTTTTGGATGCCCAATCTGGTGTTGAACCTCAAACTGAAACGGTTTGGCGTCAAGCATCAACGTATAACGTTCCCCGGATCGTTTTCGTTAACAAGATGGACAAAATTGGTGCGGACTTCAAGTACTCTGTAAGCACGATTCATGACCGCTTACAAGCTAACGCCCACGCTATCCAATTACCAATCGGTGCCGAAGACAATTTCGAAGGGGTCATTGACTTAATCGAAATGAAGGCTGACCTTTATGATGAAGATCAACTTGGTACTGAATGGGATACAGTTGACGTTCCTGATGAATACAAAGAAGAAGCCCAAGCTGCTCGTGATGACTTAATCGAAGCCTTAGCTGACATCGATGACGGCATCATGGAAAAGTACCTTGGCGGTGAAGAAATCAGCAAAGAAGAAATCAAAGCTGCTATCCGTAAGGGTACGTTAGCACTTGAATTCTTCCCAGTATTAGCTGGTTCAGCCTTCAAGAACAAGGGTGTTCAAATGTTAATGGATGCCGTTGTGGACTACTTACCATCACCACTTGATGTTAAGCCATACAAGGCCACTGATCCTGAAACTGATGAAGAAGTTGACTTGATCGCCGGTGATGACAAGCCATTCGCTGCCTTAGCATTTAAGGTTGCTACTGACCCATTCGTTGGTCGTTTGACTTTCATCCGGGTATACCAAGGTACTTTGGAATCTGGTTCATACGTCTTGAATGCCACTAAGGACAAGCGTGAACGTGTTGGTCGTTTACTTCAAATGCATTCTAACCAACGGAAAGAAATCCCAGAAGTCTTCTCTGGTGATATCGCCGCTGCGATTGGTTTGAAGAACACCACGACTGGTGATTCATTGACTTCTGTTGACCATCCATACCACTTGGAATCAATGGAATTCCCTGACCCAGTTATCCAGGTTGCCGTTGAACCTAAGACTAAGGCTGACCAAGATAAGATGAACGTTGCCTTACAAAAGCTTTCTGAAGAAGATCCTACTTTCAAGGCTGAAACTAACCCTGAAACTGGTGAAACTTTGATTGCCGGGATGGGTGAATTGCATTTGGATATCATCGTTGACCGGATGCGGCGTGAATTTAACGTTGAAGCCACTGTTGGTGCGCCTCAAGTTTCATACCGTGAAACCTTCACTAAGAGCACTCAAGTTCAAGGTAAGTTCGTTCACCAATCTGGTGGTAAAGGTCAATATGGTGATGTTTGGATCGAATTCACTCCTAACGAAGAAGGTAAAGGCTTCGAATTCGAAGACGCCATCGTCGGTGGGGTTGTTCCTCGTGAATACATCCCTTCAGTTGAACAAGGTTTGAAGGAAGCTATGGCTAACGGTGTGTTAGCTGGTTATCCTTTAGTTGACGTTAAGGCTAAGCTCTATGATGGTTCTTACCATGATGTCGATTCTAGTGAAGCTGCCTTCAAGATTGCCGCTTCATTAGCATTGCGGAATGCCGTTAAGTCAGCTGGCCCTGTTATCCTTGAACCTATCATGAAGGTTGATATCGTTGCCCCAGAAGATTACTTAGGTGATGTTATGGGACACGTTACTGCTCGTCGTGGTAACATCGAAGGTATGGAAGAACGTGGGAATGCCCAAGAAGTTCATGCTTACGTTCCTTTGGCTGAAATGTTTGGTTATGCAACCACACTTCGTTCAGCGACTCAAGGTCGTGGGACATTCACGATGACCTTTGATCATTACGAAAAGGTTCCAAAGTCAGTTCAAGAAGATATTATCAAGAAGAATGGCGGCACTCCTGCCAACTAAGCTTGATTAATCATATGAAGAACGTTCAGCTTCGGCTGGGCGTTCTTTTTTTTGCACTTTTTTGATGTGTGGGGTGTCGTTTGGTTGAAACGAGTGACTTGTGTGCCTTAATCGAACTTGTGAGCGTGCTAAGGGCAGGTTGAGGAGAATATAGGGAAAGAGAGCGCCAGATGCAACTGACAGCTCAAAACGGGCGCTGTGAGGTCTCACTAAGCCGGTTTTAAACATCAGTGGATGTCATATTATAGTAGAACACGTTGTGCTAGTTATTATTTAGCATGAAAGATGATTAAAGCATGCCACTTGTTTGGATTTCTGTTCGTCTGCCGGTGATCGTCTTAGTCCGACTTCCGGGGCCGGCTGACAATTGCTGGAACGTAAGCCGACATCGATTTGAACTCACGCAGAAAATCACTGCGCAATTTCAAATACGAGTCTTATTCTAAGCCGGAAGAAAATCACTTCCGACTAAGAATAATTTGGCTACTGAGCATTGTCAACCGGCCCCTCCAGTCGGGAAGCCGCTCGAATGGCGGATGAACGACCACCTATCTTGGTACAATTTGAACACTGAATATTAGGAGACATGTTCTTTGGGCAAACTTTTAAGCGATATTGATGATGACTGATGGCATTTGAGTATTTTAAAAGATTACTTGAATATTATTCATTAGCTTCAATTGCAACTAGTCTGGAAATTAGTCGACAAGATTTCCTTCGTTTAGACTCAGTGCTTTGCTTTATCTCAGGGGACTGGGAGAATTCTGAAAGGTCCAGTGAAGCGCGTGTCGGAAGCATTAAATCATGCTTAAGGAAGTTTAGCGATTGTGAAAAAATAGTCTGACAGTCGAACTTCAAAATGACCCTGTGCTTAGAACCAACGACTCATCCAATAAAAGGTTGGGTTCACACATGTCCGTCTTTTGAATACCTGGAAGCCGGAGTAGGACGACGCCACACCTGCATGCTTACGCGAACTTGCACTATTTCCAGCGGGTCTCAGCTGGCGCTTTTGAACATAAAAACGGCATGCTTTGATCATGACGCAGACCGAATTAACTAGCACAATGCGTGTCCCAAAAGACTCGGGTATTACTGACGAGTCTTTAACGTTGCCACCTGCACCATGTAAGTTGCGGCTAGTAGGGGCAATTAAGGCATGAGTAATGTCACATTGGACAAGTTGCTTCTATAGATAATACTGTGTCGTGAGATTGTGACGGCTCAGCAGAAAAGTGAGTGGATAAGAACTAAGATGGTCAGCGCGTGTAGTCGAGAGCGTGTTTAGTATTTAACATGAAGGTCTTTAATTTGGATCGGGGCCTTCAGAAAATCAGTGAACATCGTTAGTAACCAAAAAAATAAGCACAAACGCTATTAATTGCCAGCAATTTATGTTACATTAATTGAGCTGGTTCAAAAAAGGTAACACGGTTTACAGCGATGGTTATAAAAAAAGTGCGAAAACACTTGCTATTACAGAGCTTTTCATTTATTATAGATTGTGCTTGGTATTTAGAAGGGGATTACTATACCCCCATCATCAAGTAGTCGTAGTTAGCTTTGATGTGAAAGGTTGCGACACGCCCGGCCACATTGTCATGGGACGTGGCGGTAATTTTCACGGAGCTAGTCTTATTTTCAAAATAGACGAAGGAGGTCACAACAATGGCAAAGCAAAAAATTCGTATTCGCTTAAAGGCATACGAACACCGCATTCTTGATCAGTCAGCTGACAAGATTGTCGAAACGGCAAAGAGAACTGGTGCTACTATTTCAGGTCCAATTCCATTGCCTACTGAACGGACTATTTATACCGTTCTACGTTCACCACATAAGTTTAAGGACTCACGTGAACAATTCGAAATGCGGACTCACAAGCGGTTAATCGATATCGTTAACCCAACGCCTAAGACGGTCGACTCATTAATGAAGTTAGACTTGCCTAGCGGTGTAGATATTGAAATCAAGCTTTAATTTACAAAACTAAAATCAATTAATTGGAGGTGTACTCATGACCACTAAAGGAATCTTAGGGAAAAAGGTAGGAATGACGCAAGTCTTCACTGAAAGCGGCGAATTAGTTCCCGTTACAGTTGTTGAAGTTCAACCTAACGTTGTGTTGCAAGTTAAGACTGTTGAAAACGACGGTTACGAAGCAATCCAATTAGGTGTTGACGACAAACGCGAAGTCTTGACGAACAAACCTGCTCAAGGTCATGCAGCAAAAGCAAAAACGACTCCTAAGCGCTTCATTCGTGAAATTCGTAATGTTGAGCTTGGAGATTACACAGTAGGTGACGAAGTCAAAGCGGATATTTTCGCAGCTGGCGACGCCGTAGACGTTACGGGTATCACTAAAGGTCATGGTTACCAAGGTAATATCCATAAGGATGGCCAAAGTCGTGGACCTATGGCTCACGGTTCTCGTTACCATCGTCGTCCTGGTTCAATGGGTGCCATTATCAACCGTGTCTTCAAAGGTAAGAAATTACCAGGCCGGATGGGTAATCGCCAACGGACGATGCAAAACTTACAAATTGTTCGTGCCGACGTTGAAAACAACGTTTTATTAATTAAAGGGAATGTCCCTGGCGCTAACAAGTCATTTGTTACAGTTAAAACATCAGTTAAGAGTAAATAAGGAAGGAGGACATAATACATGACTAGCGTAGCATTATTTAAACAAGACGGTACGCAAAATGGTGACGTTACTTTGAACGACGCTGTGTTTGGTATTGAACCAAACGAAAACGTGGTTTTTGATGCCATCTTGATGCAACGTGCATCAATGCGTCAAGGAACTCACGCAGTTAAGAACCGTAGTGCTCGTCGCGGTGGTGGTCGTAAACCATGGCGTCAAAAGGGTACTGGTCGTGCGCGTCAAGGTTCAATCCGTTCACCACAATGGCGTAAAGGTGGGATTGTCTTCGGACCAACCCCTCGTTCATACAGTTACAGATTACCTAAGAAGGTTATGCGCTTAGCTTTGAAGTCTGTCCTTTCACAAAAGGTCTTAGACAACAGCTTAGTTGCAGTTGATAGCTTAGCTTTCGACGCACCAAAGACTAAGGAATTTGTAAATGTGTTAAACAACCTCAACGTCGATACCAAGACTCTTGTTTTGGTTGAAGAGGACAATGAAAAGGCTGCTTTGGCAGGTCGTAACTTACCAAATGTTAAGATCCTAAAAGCCAAAGGTGTTAACGTCTTAGATGTCGCTAATAGTGACAAATTAGTCGTTACCCAAAAAGCCCTCGATCAATTAGAGGAGGCGCTCGCATAATGGAAGCACGCGATGTAATTTTACGCCCTGTCGTTACTGAAGCATCAATGGCTGACTTGGACGACAAGCGCTATACATTCGATGTCAACGTACAGGCGACAAAAACGCAAGTTAAAAAAGCAATCGAAGAAATCTTCGATGTCAAAGTCGTTAAAGTTAACGTTATGAACGTTAAAGGGAAGCTTAAGCGTCAAGGTCGTTACGCCGGCTACACTAAGAAGCGTCGTAAGGCGATTGTTACCTTAAGTTCTGATTCTAACGAAATTAAGTTGTTCAACGACGATCAACAATAAATCTAATTTAGGAGGTAACTCTAGTGGGTATTAAGAAGTATAAACCAACCACTAACGGCCGTCGTAATATGACTGCTTCTGATTTCTCAGAAATCACTAAGACGAAGCCAGAAAAGTCATTATTAGACTCACAAAGTCACACTGCCGGTCGTAACAGTTATGGTCACATTACTGTTCGTCATCGTGGCGGCGGTCATAAGCAACAATACCGTTTGGTTGACTTTAAGCGGATTAAGGACGAAGTTACAGCAACCGTTAAGGCAATCGAATATGATCCTAACCGGACAGCAAACATCGCATTATTAGTTTACGCTGACGGTGTTAAATCATATATCTTAGCACCAAAAGGTTTGGAAGTTGGTATGCAAGTACAATCAGGTGCCGAAGCCGACATCAAGGTTGGTAACGCATTACCATTAACTAACATCCCTGTTGGTACTGTTATTCACAACATCGAATTGAAGCCTGGTAAGGGTGGCCAATTGGCTCGCTCAGCCGGTACTTCAGCTCAATTACTTGGTAAGGAAGGCAAGTACGCAATCGTTCGTTTGTCTTCTGGTGAAGTTCGTTTAGTTCTTTTAACTAGCCGTGCCACTGTTGGTACTGTTGGTAATGAACAACATGAATTGATCAACTCAGGTAAAGCCGGTCGTTCACGTTGGCAAGGCAAACGCCCAACGGTTCGTGGTTCTGTAATGAACCCTAACGATCACCCTCATGGTGGTGGTGAAGGTAAAGCGCCAATCGGTCATCCATCACCAATGTCTCCATGGGGTAAGAAGACCCTTGGTAAGAAGACTCGGAACAAGAAGGCTCGTTCAAACAAGCTTATCGTTCGTGGTCGTCGTCCAGGCAAGCATTAATAAAATTTGAATTTACTGTAGTTATCGAGAGGAGGTCACACGATGGGTCGTAGTTTAAAGAAGGGACCTTTCGCAGATGCGCATTTATTAAAGAAAATCGATGCACAATCTGATTCTGACAAGAAATCTGTCATCAAGACGTGGTCACGTCGTTCAACAATTTTCCCAAGTTTCATTGGGTACACAATCGCTGTTTATGATGGTCGCAAGCATGTCCCAGTTTACATCCAAGATGACATGGTTGGTCATAAGTTAGGTGAATTTGTACCAACACGGACGTTCCATGGTCATGGAACTGACGATAAGAAAACGAAGTAATAGTTAGGAGGATATAAAGAATGGCTGAACAAGTAACATCTGCACGTGCAACTGCAAAAACTGTTCGTATTGCCGCTCGTAAGGTCCGCCTAGTTGTCGATCTTATCAGAGGTAAAAGTGTTGCCGAAGCTTTAGCAATCCTGAAGTTCACTCCACGGGGTGCTTCTCCAGTAGTAGAAAAGGTTTTGCTTTCTGCTGTTGCTAACGCTGAAAATAACTTTGACTTAGATCGTGAAGATTTGGTTGTAAGCGAAGCTTTTGTTAACGAAGGACCAACCTTAAAACGGTTCCGTCCACGGGCAAAGGGTTCTGCTTCACCAATCAACAAGCGGACTAGCCACATTACGATCACAGTTACTGAAAAATAGGAGGGATAACGCGTGGGTCAAAAAGTAAATCCAACCGGATTACGTGTAGGAATCATTCGCGACTGGGAAGCAAAATGGTATGCTGAAAAAGACTTTGCTGCCTACTTGAACGAAGATTTACGCATCCGTAAGTATATCGAACAACGACTTGCCGACGCTTCCGTCTCCACCGTTGAAATCGAACGCGCGGCTAACCGCGTCAACATTTCAATCCATACCGCAAAACCAGGGATGGTTATTGGTAAGGGTGGTTCTGAAGTTGAAGCACTTCGTAAGGAATTAAACAATTTAACTGGTAAGCGAGTACACATCAACATCATCGAAATCAAGAAGCCTGATTTGGATGCCAAATTAGTTGGTGAAAGTATTGCGCGTCAATTGGAAGGCCGGGTTGCTTTCCGTCGTGCTATGCGTGGCGCAATGCAACGTACAATGCGTTCCGGTGCCAAGGGTATTAAGACACAAGTTGCTGGCCGTTTAAACGGTGCCGACATGTCTCGTGTTGAAGCATACTCAGATGGTACTGTTCCATTGCATACGTTACGTGCCGATATCGACTATTCATGGGTCGAAGCACGGACCACATACGGTAAGTTAGGTGTTAAGACCTGGATCTACCGTGGCGAAATCTTGCCAGAAAAGAAATCTGCTAAAGGAGGAAACTAAACATGCTGGTACCTAAACGGGTTAAGTATCGTCGTGTTCACCGTGGTAAAATGCGCGGTGAAGCTAAAGGCGGTAAAACAGTTGCTTTTGGTGATTACGGTTTACAAACCCTTGAATCACACTGGATCAGCAACCGGCAGATTGAAGCTGCCCGTGTTGCTATGAACCGTTACATGAAGCGTGGCGGTAAAGTATGGATTAAGATTTTCCCTCACAAGTCCTACACTGAAAAAGGTGTTGGTGTCCGGATGGGTAATGGGAAAGGTACTCCTGCAGGTTGGGTAGCACCAGTTAAACGTAACAAGGTTATGTTTGAAGTTGCCGGTGTCCCTGAAGAAGTTGCACGCGAAGCTTTACGCTTGGCTGGAACTAAGTTACCTGTTAAAACTAAGATTGTTAAGCGCGAGGAAGTAGGTGGCGAATCAGATGAAGGCTAAGGAAATTAAGGCATTGTCCACTACTGAAATGCTCGAAAAAGAAAAGTCTTACAAAGACGAACTTTTCAACTTGCGTTTTCAATTGGCCACTGGTCAGCTTGAAAACACCGCTCGTTTAAAACAAGTTCGTAAGAACATTGCGCGTATTAAAACTGCGTTGCGTGAACAAGAGTTAAACAAGTAGAGTATAAAGGAGGCAATCACGAATGAGTGAAGATACTCGTAACAGCCGTAAGGTGATCCAAGGACGCGTTGTTTCTGACAAGATGGACAAGACCATCGTTGTTATTGTCGAAACTTACAAGAACCATCCAGTTTACGGCAAACGTGTTCGTTATTCAAAGAAATTCAAGGCTCATGATGAAAAGAATGAAGCCAAAATTGGCGATATCGTCAAGATCATGGAAACTCGTCCTCTATCAGCTACTAAGCGTTTCCGCTTAATTGAAGTTGTTCAAAAAGCTGTTATTATCTAGATTATTAGCTGAATAAAATTACATGAAGGGAGGACACTTACTGTGATCCAACAAGAAAGTCGTTTAAAAGTTGCTGACAACTCCGGTGCCCGTGAAATCCTTACTATTAAGGTATTAGGTGGCTCTGGTCGGAAAACTGCTAACATCGGTGATATCATTGTTGCTACGGTCAAACAAGCAACACCCGGTGGTGTTGTCAAAGCTCATGATGTCGTTAAAGCCGTAATCGTCCGGACTAAGTCTGGTGTTCACCGTGCTGACGGTTCATACATCAAGTTTGATGAAAATGCTGCAGTTATTATTCGTGATGACAAGACGCCACAAGGTACTCGTATCTTTGGCCCTGTCGCTCGTGAATTACGTGATAAAGACTTCATGCGTATCGTTTCATTAGCGCCAGAAGTACTCTAGTCACACACCGTAAATAAGGAGGTGCGCAACCTAATGTTGATTAAAACTGGTGATAAAGTTCGAGTAATCAGCGGTAAGGATCGTGGTCAAGAAGGTACTGTTAAAAAGGTTATCTCTGCCAAGAACCGGATCGTTGTTGAAGGTGTTAACAAGATCAAGAAACACCAAAAACCAACGAACGTTAACCCACAAGGCGGTATCGTGGACATCGAAGCACCAATCGATGCTTCAAACGTTATGTTCCTTGACCCATCAACCAACGAACCTACACGTTTAGGTGTTCGTCGTGAAGATGGCAAGCGTGTCCGTTACGCTAAAAAGTCTGGTAAAGACTTAGAAAACTAAGACTGACTGAAAGGAGGAAGCAAGTTTCATGGAAAACCGTTTAAAAGCTCAATATGAAAAAGAAATCGTCCCAGCATTAGTTGACAAGTTCAACTACACTTCAGTAATGCAAGTGCCAAAGCTGGCTAAAATCGTTTTGAACATGGGTGTTGGTGATGCAGTTACCAACGCTAAAAACTTAGACGAAGCAGTTGAAGAATTAACTTTGATCTCCGGTCAAAAGCCATTGGTTACCCGGGCAAAGAAATCTATCGCTGGTTTCCGTCTTCGTGAAGGTATGGCAATCGGTGCCAAGGTTGACTTACGTGGTGAACGTATGTATGACTTCTTGGACAAGTTGATCAATGTTTCATTACCACGTGTTCGTGACTTCCATGGTGTAAGTACTCGTTCATTCGATGGTCGCGGTAACTACACATTGGGTGTCCGTGAACAATTGATCTTCCCAGAAATCAACTATGATAATGTTAACCGTGTTCGCGGTTTAGACATTGTAATCGTTACGACAGCTGATAGTGATGAAGAATCACGTGAGTTGTTAACTCAATTTGGCATGCCATTTGCTAAATAACCGAAGGGGGTTAATCGAAGTTGGCTAAAAAATCACAAATTGCTAAACAAAAGCGCGGTGCTAAGTTTAACGTACAAAACTACACCCGTTGTGAACGTTGTGGTCGTCCACATTCAGTTTACCGTAAATTCCACTTGTGCCGTATCTGCTTACGCGACCTGGCCCACAAAGGTCAAATCCCTGGTATGAAAAAGGCCAGCTGGTAAAAATAAACCCAAGTTAAAGGAGGTTAAACTTTCATGATGACTGATCCAATCGCAGATTTCTTGACTCGTATCCGTAACGCTAACATGGTACGCCACGATTCATTAGAAGTTCCTGCATCAAAAATCAAACGGAACATTGCTGAAATTTTAAAGAATGAAGGTTTTGTTCGCGACGTTGAATATATCGATGATGACAAACAGGGCATCATCCGCGTCTTCTTGAAGTATGGTAAGGACAACGAACGTGTAATCAGTGGCTTGAAGCGTATTTCAAAGCCAGGTTTACGTTCATACGTCAAGGCTGATGCTGTTCCTAAGGTTTTAAACGGTTTAGGGATTGCTATCATCTCAACTTCAGAAGGTGTTATTACTGATAAAGAAGCTCGCGCCAAGAAGCTTGGTGGCGAAGTATTAGCTTACGTTTGGTAATCATTAATTAAGACGGGAGGTGCAAGTAAGTGAGTCGTATTGGTTATAAAGTAATTGAACTACCTGCTGGGGTAGAAGTATCACAAGCTGGTGAAGTCGTTACGGTTAAGGGTCCTAAGGGTACTTTGACGCGCAACATTGCCAGTGATATTACGATGACGGTTGAAGGCAACGAAGTTAAATTCACTCGTCCATCAGATGACTACAAGATGAAGGCATTACACGGTACTACCCGTGCTAATGTGAACAACATGGTTGAAGGAGTTACTAAAGGCTTTACTAAGAACCTTCAATTGGTCGGTGTTGGTTACCGTGCCCAATTGCAAGGCAAGAAGTTAGTATTAAGCGTTGGTTACTCACATCCTGTTGAATTCGAAACGCCAGAAAACTTGACAATTGAAGTTCCTGACAACACGCACATCAATATCTCTGGTATTGGTAAGCAAGCTGTTGGTGACTTTGCTGCCGAAGTTCGGGCCGTTCGTTCACCTGAACCTTACAAAGGTAAAGGGATTCGTTACGTCGATGAATATGTTCGTCGTAAGGAAGGTAAGACTGGTAAATAATGCAGCTTAAAGCTGTCCATACTAATATATAGAGGTGACTATTGTGATTTCCAAACCAGATAAAAACAAAACACGTCAACGTCGTCACGCACGTGTTCGCGGTAAGATTTCTGGTACTGCTGAGCGCCCACGCTTAAATGTTTATCGTTCAAACAAAAACATCTACGCTCAAGTTATTGATGATGTAGAGGGTGTAACGCTCGCAAGTGCCTCAACTTTAGATAGCGAAGTTAAGGGTAACAACAAAACTGAACAAGCTGCTTCTGTCGGTGAAGTTGTTGCTAAACGGGCTGCTGAAAAGAAAATTACTGATGTAGTTTTCGACCGTGGCGGTTACTTATATCATGGTCGGGTTCAAGCTTTGGCTGAAGCCGCTCGTGAAAACGGACTTAAATTCTAACAAAGGAGGAATAATACCATATGACTTTCATTGATCCATCAAAATTAGATCTTGACGATAATGTTGTTGCCATTAACCGGATTACCAAAGTTGTTAAGGGTGGTCGTCGCTTACGTTTTGCTGCATTAGTAATCGTTGGGGACCACAAAGGACACGTTGGTTTCGGTACTGGTAAGGCTCAAGAAGTTCCAGAAGCAATTCGGAAAGCTTCCGAAGCTGCTAAAAAGAACTTGATCACTGTACCAATGGTTGGTACCACCATTCCTCATGAAGCACTTGGTGTTTACGGTGGTGGCCGCATCATGCTTAAGCCAGCCGTTGAAGGTTCTGGTGTTGCCGCTGGTGGCGCCGTTCGTGCCGTCATGGAATTAGCCGGTGTGGATGATGTTACTAGTAAACGATTAGGCTCAAACACGCCAGTTAACGTTGTTCGTGCAACGTTCGAAGGCTTGAAGAGCTTAAAGACTGCTGAACAAGTCGCTGCTTTACGTGGCGTTTCAGCCGAACATTTAGCTGAATAGGGAGGACAAACAACATGGCTCAATTAAAGATCACTTTAGTACGCAGTGCTGCTCATCGTCTTCCTAAGCAACGTAAAATCGTTAAGGAATTAGGTTTAGGCCGGATCAACAGTTCCGTTATTAAACCTGATGACGCGGCTACTCGCGGTCAAATCTTCCACATCGCACACTTAGTCGATGTCGAAATCATCAAGTAATTCAAATTTTCAAAGAGGAGGTGCCTACTAAATGAAGTTACATGAATTAACACCTAGTGAAGGTTCACGTTTTTCACGTCGTCGGATTGGTCGTGGTGACTCAAGTGGCCAAGGTAAGACTTCTGGTCGTGGCCAAAAAGGTCAAAAGGCGCGTGGTAAGGTTCGTGTAGGTTTCGAAGGTGGCCAAATGCCATTGTACCGTCGGATTCCTAAACGTGGATTTACTAACATTAACCGTAAAGAATATGCGGTTGTTAATCTTGACGGCCTCAACCGTTTTGATGATGGTGCCGAAGTTACACCAGAATCATTAAAGGAAGCTGGCTTAGTTAAGAAGAGTTCTGCTGTTAAAGTTCTTGGTAATGGTAAACTCAACAAAAAGTTAACAGTTAAGGCAAGCAAGTTCTCTGCAACGGCGGTTGCAGCCATTGAAGCTGCTGGCGGTAAAACTGAGGTGATCTAATTTGCTGACTACCATGAAGAACGCTCTCAAAGTAAAGGATATTCGGAATAAACTTCTATTCACATTGGGCGTTTTGATTGTATTTCGTCTTGGCTCTTATATCACAGTTCCCGGAGTCAATGCCCAGGCGCTTCAGTCGGTGGCATCTTCGGGGCTGATAAGTATGTTGAATACATTCAGTGGTGGCGGTTTAACAAATTATTCCATCCTTGCTATGGGGGTATCCCCTTACATTACTGCACAAATCATCGTTCAATTGTTACAAATGGACATTGTTCCGAAGTTTGTTGAATGGGGCAAACAAGGTGAAGTTGGTCGGCGTAAGCTTAATCAAGCGACGCGTTGGTTAACGATCGTCTTGGCCTTTGTTCAATCGATTGGGATCACAGCTGGGTTTAACTCATTGAGTCAACTTAAGCTGGTTGATAATCCAAGCATTTCAACTTACCTGACCATTGGGGTTATCCTCACTGGTGGGGCAATGTTGACCACTTGGATGGGTGATATGATTACGGATCGTGGGATTGGTAATGGGGTTTCCATTATCATCTTCGCCGGGATCATCGCCCGTATGCCAACTTCGATTTATCAAATTTATCAAGAACAGTTCGTTAACGTTTCACAGAGCGACTGGTGGAAGAGTGGGTTGTTTGTTGTCGGTTTAGCGCTGCTTGTGTTGATTATCGTTATGTTTGTAACGTGGGTCGAACAAGCGAACGACCGAATTCCAATTCAATATACTCGACGTGCAGCTGGTGCACCTGACAGTAGTTACCTACCATTAAAGGTGAACGTTGCCGGGGTTATTCCTGTCATTTTCGCGAGTTCCTTCATTGCAACGCCCCAAACGATTTTACTTGGTTTCCAATCCAGTCATGGTGACGAAACTTGGTATACCGTTTTGAGTAATATCTTCAATATGCAGTCAACGACTGGTGCGATACTTTATACCGTTCTGATCGTGCTCTTCACGTTCTTCTATGCGTTTGTTCAGGTCAATCCTGAAAAGCTCTCTAAGAACTTACAAAAGCAAGGCAGCTATATTCCTGGTGTTTGGCCAGGTAAAGATACTCAAAACTGGGTTTCAAAATTGTTAATGCGGTTAAGTACGGTCGGTTCCCTTTACCTTGGGTTGATTTCATTGATTCCATTATTAGCTTCTGATATTTGGGGTCTGGATGAATCCATTGGTTTAGGTGGGACGAGTTTACTGATTGTTGTCGGGGTTGCCCTTGAAACAATTCGTCAAATTAAAGGATTAATGATGAAACGAGACTATGTCGGTTTCATTCGTTAATCAGCGAATGTGTTGGGGAGACTCAGCACATTTGTGCATTCTGGAGGGAAAAACATGTCAACAATGAACCTGATTTTAATGGGACTACCTGGTGCCGGTAAAGGGACCCAAGCTCAGAAAATTCTTGAAGATTTTGATATTCCACATATCTCAACTGGAGATATTTTCCGGGCAGCCATTAAGAACGAAACAAAGATGGGCTTGGAAGCCAAAAAGTATATTGATGCTGGTAACCTGGTTCCAGACGAAGTCACTAACGGCATCGTCTCAGACCGGTTGGCCGAAGCGGATACGAAAAATGGTTTCCTATTAGATGGTTACCCACGTAACATCGATCAAGCTCATGCTTTAAAAGAAATCGGCGAGAAGCTCAACAAACCTTTAGATGGGGTCATCAACATTCATGTTGAACCCGATGTGTTAGTTGAACGGCTTTCCGGACGGTTTATCTGCCGGACTTGTGGCGCAACTTATCATAAGTTGTACAACAAGCCTAAGGTAGAAGGAACCTGTGACGTCTGTAGTGGTCATGATTTCTATCAACGGGATGATGACAAGCCTGCAACCGTTAAGAATCGTTTGGATGTCAACGTTAAGTTGAACACGCCATTGATCGATTATTACGGTCAAGAGAAGTTACTCTACAATGTCGACGGTGATCGCGACATTGATGATGTCTACAAAGATATCAAGCACATTCTTGATAACCTCTAAAACCAGGGTTCCTAAGCTTCGGCGTTTGCTTTTCAAAGGCCGTTGTGATAAACTTATTCAGGTTTAGCCGTTGACTGATTTAATATTTTCTTAATGTTATGATTAGACAATGACTGGTTCATAAAAGGACCAAATACGTGGCAGCACGGAATCTGAGAATAAGGAGGGACAGTATTTGGCAAAGGAAGACGTCATCGAAATTCAAGGCACCATTAAAGAAACATTGCCTAATGCGATGTTTAAGGTTGAACTTGAAAACGGCGCTGAAATCTTGGCACACGTTTCAGGTAAAATTCGGATGCATTACATTCGGATCTTGCCTGGTGACAAGGTTACAGTTGAAATGTCACCTTATGATTTAACTAAGGGCCGGATTACCTACCGTTTCAAGTAGGCTCGGTCTACGTACCTTATAGGAGGTAAAAATTCATGAAAGTAAGACCATCTGTAAAGCCAATGTGCGAACACTGCAAAGTTATTCGTCGTAAAGGCCGCGTGATGATTATCTGCTCTGCTAACCCAAAGCATAAGCAACGCCAAGGTAAATAATTTAATTAAGTTGGAGGTGAAATATTAATGGCTCGTATTGAAGGAATTGACTTACCACGTGACAAGCGTATTGTCATTGGTTTGACTTACATCTACGGTATCGGTAACACTTCTGCACAGAAGATCCTTGCTGAAGCCGGTGTTTCAGAAGACGTTCGTGTACGTGACTTAACTCCTGACCAGGAAGATAAGATCCGTGCCGTTGTCGATGGTTACAAAACTGAAGGTGACTTACGCCGTGAAGTAAGTATGAACATCAAGTTATTGCAAGAAATCGGTTCATACCGTGGTATGCGTCATCGTCGTGGTTTACCAGTTCGTGGTCAACACACGAAGAACAACGCTCGTACTCGTAAGGGTAAAAAGGTCAGCATCGCTGGACGTAAAAAATAATAATAAAGGAGGTTTTCGAATTTTATGGCAACTAGAAAGACAACCCGTCGTCGTCGGGTAAAGAAGAACATTGAATCTGGTGTGGCTCACATCCATTCAACGTTCAACAATACACTTGTTATGATCACTGACATGCAAGGGAACGCCGTTGCATGGTCATCAGCTGGTTCATTAGGTTTCAAGGGTAGCCGTAAGTCAACACCTTTTGCTGCTCAAATGGCCGCAGAAGCTGCTGCTAAGGCATCAATGGAACATGGCATGAAGACTGTTGAAGTCGCTGTTAAGGGCCCTGGTTCAGGTCGTGAAGCCGCTATCCGTGCTTTACAAGCTACTGGTTTGGAAGTTAGCGCCATTCGCGATGTTACGCCAGTGCCTCACAATGGTTCTCGTCCTCCAAAGCGTCGTCGTGTTTAATCTGTGACGTTCATTTTGAGGGCAAACTTCATTTTGTACGCACAACTACTAAACACCACGCGTTTTGAAAGGGGTAAAAGATAAGAATGATTGAATTTGAAAAACCTAACATTCATAAAATTGATGAAAACGACAACTATGGTAAGTTTGTTGTAGAACCGCTTGAACGCGGTTATGGTACAACTTTAGGGAATTCACTTCGTCGGATTCTTCTTTCTTCTTTACCTGGCGCTGCTGTTACTAGTATTCAAATTGATGGTGTTCTTCATGAATTTTCAACGGTAGAAGGCGTAACGGAAGACGTTACGGCAATTATCTTGAATGTTAAGAAGATTGCACTTAAGTTAGAATCAGACGAAACCAAGACGTTGGAAATCGACGTTAAGGGACCTGCAAACGTGACTGCCGGTGATATCATTGGCGATGCTGATGTAGAAGTCTTAAATCCTGACTTGCCAATTTGTACTGTAGCAGACGGGGCACACTTCCATATGCGTATGACCGCAAATACTGGTCGTGGTTATGTTTCCGCTGAGGATAACAAACATCGTGAAGATGACATGCCAATTGGCGTTTTAGCTGTTGATTCATTGTATTCTCCAATCGAACGTGTCAACTACCAAGTTGAAACGACTCGGGTTGGTCAACGTGATGATTTCGATAAGTTAACCTTAGACGTTTGGACAAATGGTTCAATCACTCCAAGTGAAGCCATTAGTCTATCAGCCAAAATCCTGACTGATCACCTTTCAATCTTCGTAAATCTCACTGATGAAGCTAAAAACACTGATGTGATGGTCGAGAAGGAAGAAACGCATAAGGAAAAGATGTTAGAAATGACGATTGAAGAGTTAGATCTCTCCGTCCGTTCATACAATTGCTTGAAGCGTGCTGGTATCAACACGGTCCAAGAATTAACTAACAAAACTGAAGCTGATATGATGAAGGTTCGCAACCTTGGACGCAAGTCACTCGAGGAAGTTAAAGCAAAATTAGCTGACCTTGGGTTATCATTACGCAAAGAAGACTAATACAAGGGAGGATATCCGTTCATGAGTTACCGTAAATTACAACGTACAAGTTCACAACGTCGTGCATTATTACGTGATTTGACCACGTCATTGATCGTTAACGGCAAGATCGAAACGACCGAAGCCCGTGCCAAGGAAGTTCGTTCAACTGCTGACAAGATGATTTCATTGGCTAAGAAGGGTGATTTAAGCGCCCGTCGTAAGGCCGCTACGTTCATGCGTGACGTCGTTGCCGATGTTAAAGAAGATGGCGACAACGTGGCTGTACAAACTGCATTGCAAAAGCTATTTAGTGACTTAGGTCCTCAATACGCTGACCGCAATGGTGGTTACACTCGAATTTACAAGACTATGCCTCGTCGTGGCGACGGTGCACAAATGGTTGTCTTGGAACTCGTTGACTAGTTAAAATTGTTTTACGGATCACTGGGACTGATGATTGACGGACGCTATGATGGTGGTTGCTTGCAGAATAGCAACTAAGTCTAGTTCGGAAGTTGTTTATGGTTAGACATAGATGGCATATCGCAGTTCTAAGTGATTTTTTTTGGTGCTAGTTACAAGGCCGTTGATCTGGATGTTTTCCGGGTCAACGGCCTTTTTGATATGACAAAAAAATCGCCTTCTCCAGTCTCGAATGAGACCCTGAGAAGGCGATTTTGAGATTTGCACTGATGAAGATGTGAAGAGCCAGTCTTTGTCAGTGCGATTCAGTGATGAAATTGGAACCGCCTATGAATCGAGGATACATTGACGGTGCTGCTACCAACGTGTCACGCTTAGTTAGCCATGGGACGTAACGCTATGTTACTAGCATTGCAAGTCGAAGTGCTGAAGCTGAAGTTGAATTGGCCCTCAGATCAGTGCCAGCGCTGAATGCTTACGGCAGCCGTATTAGGGCTAATTATGGCGATTCAGCAGTTGCCGCGTTAAGTTGATCAAGTCAGTTCTGGCTGGCTGATCAGGGAGCTTTTCTAGTAAAGTGAGGGCTTCCTGCGTGTACTTAGTCGCTAATTCCTGTGCGCGTTTTACGCCACCAGCATCAATGACCAGTTGCTGGACTCGTTGGCGTTGAGCAGGCGTGATTGCCCCTTGTAAGCTCATTAACGGCAATAAATCGGCCTTGGCGTCTGTCTGGAGGGCATAGATCAAAGGCGATGTATACACGCCCTCAGCGACGTCTTCGAGAATTGGCTTACCCGTCTCAGCTGGACTTTCTTGGTAATCCAAAATGTCATCTAAGATCTGAAAGGCCATCCCGATTGCAAGTCCTGCTTGGCGGGCCCGCTGTGCGAACCGCTGACTTTGACCAGATTCATAGGCGCCTAAGAAACAGCTCAATGCGAACAGTTCCGCCGTCTTACCTTGAATCTGTTGCAGGTATTCGGCCATAGTAATGTCAACGTGATAGTGGCGATCCTTTTGTTGGACCTCGCCCATCAGAATCTTTTCCATGTTCTCTGAGTTAAGCTGAATACTCTTAAAGCTACTCGAGTAGTGTGCTAGGATTTTAAAGACGACCACGAACAGGTAATCACCCGCGTACACGGCCGTATCCTTACCGAACTGTTTTTGAATCGTGACATGGTGTCGCCGCAGCGCTGCATCATCCACAATGTCATCATGGATCAGTGTGGCGGTATGCAATGTCTCTAGTGAGGCGGCGAGTGCAACCATGCGTTGACGGTCGGTCGTCTTGAATTGTGAGAATAGGAGACAGTAAGCTGGCCTGAGAAGCTTACCACCCCCATGAATCATTGCCAAAATGGCGTCATTGATGGCTTTATCCGGGATGTTGATGTTCGTCGTCATCAGTTGCATGACGTCTTGCAATTCAGGCTGCAGCGCCGGATAATCACGCCAAATTGGATGTAATTGCGTTGTCGATGGCATAAAATGTTACTCCTTTTTTTGACCTGAGAGGTGTTCCCGATTGAATCTGAGATAACGAAGCGTCGTCACGTGCGTGAACAAGTAATTGGCTGCGATACCCAGTGCGATACCAGCTGCCAAGCCGATAATCGATAGTATCGGCAGGTATAGCATCACCGTCCAAGTCTGGGCGATAAGACTTGCGACAAGCAGTTGGCCGACGTTATGCATGACGCCGCCGGTCGCTGAAATACCGATGATGCTCACGCGTCGTGGCCCTAATTGTTTCACAGCTAGCATCGCGAACAAGCTGAGAAATGCACCGCCAAAGCTATACAGGAAGGTCGACAGGGTGCCGCCAATCAGGGCCGTTAAAATCAGCCGTAACCAAGTCAGGGTGATGACATCTCGTAACGAAAGCGTGTAGATGGCGACAATCGTAATGAGGTTAGCCAGTCCCAGTTTGGCACCCGGCGCGAAGGCAAACGGGAAGGGAATCATCCGTTCCAGAATCCCAATAATGACCCCCTGGGCGACGAGCAGTGCAATATAAATATTGCGATGAGTTTTATTCGATTGTTCAAATGAATTATGCATGCTTTACTCCGTAACTAGCCCGTTGCCACCTGATTTGACGTGACCATTGCTGGACTTGATCTCGACCAAGAGTTTGTGTGGCAAACAAACGATCGTCTGGCCAGGTTTATGAATCCATCCCCGGCGCACACAAACTTGATCAGAACAGTTGGCCTTCGTGATGGCGACCCGCTTGGGGGCAAAAGTGATGGTGTTGTAATGACCATGACTGTCACGATACGTGAAGGTCGTCGTCCGTTTCAGCTGCGTAATATTGACGCGCTTGAGGACCGTACCATCGTGTGAAACGACGGCGGTATATGTCGCTGGCTGCTTGGCCCTTTTTTGCTTTTTTGCGACTAAGGCTGTGCGGTCGGCCTGCTGTTTTTGCTGATATGAAAAAATCGCTAGTGGGGTGAACGATAGGATAATCAACGCAACAATAATAATGATATCAAACGGTTTGATCATATCCCCGTAGCGTTTGAACGTTCGGATCATTGCCCGTAATTTACGCATCGTCAACCCTCCAATCAGTCACGTAAAAAATGGTTCAAGGGAAAATAATCACCCTCGAACCATCGGGAAAGGATTTAATTAATTATAACGCATCTAGCGGGTTTTAACACCGTTGTAGTGGGAACGAACATTGCCGTACCACCAGTGCCCGAGGTGCTTTTGCATCCACGGAACGACCCAGTAGTCCAAACCAAATGTCCGACCAGACCCGTTCATCAAAGCGAGTGCGACGAAGACCATCCAGATGTTGACCCAGTAGAACATGCCAGATAAGCAGAAGACAACGACTAAGCCGATGGTAACTGCATTGGCAAACCAAGTAAATAGTCCGAAGAAGATGCAAAGGGCGATGACGATTTCGACACAGGTCATAAACTTCTGGAAGAAGAGCGCCATTTGCATGTTTGGTACGAAGAACTTGGTGATTGATTCGAACCAGTGTGGCATTTTATCAAAGACCATCAGCGGTTCCTTACCATACATATAGGAAAGACTGAAGACACCCTTAGCCGCTGTGGCAGTCGATGAAGCCGCTTCTGAGGCCCCACTGGTTGCAGCCGCCTTAGTTGCTTCGGAAGCGCCACTAGTTGCGGCAGCTTGCAGCCAGGCAAACGGTAAACGTAACTTGTCCGTGAACCACGATTCAGAACCCTGAACTTTTGTCCAGCAATCCCACAACCACATTGCGCCGTAGAAGAACCGTAATGGCACACTCCAGAGGACGTTACCGGCACGTGAGACCCAGCCGCGGAAGACGTTCCGGTTGTTGCGTGTCCGGAAGAATTCGTGCATAAAGTACTGGAATAGGTAGTAGCCAGAGAAAATCTGAACATAATACAACCAGTTGATCGCGTGCTTCAATAGAACGGCAACAAAGCCTGAAACGTTCCACTTGCCGAGGACTTGAGCCACGGCATACTTAGAACCAATCGAGTCAACGGATGCTTGATAAGCGCCTTTGAATGGCTTGATCGTTACATCGGTCTTGTCGACGTTCTTGATGATACCTTCGACCGCTTTAGCCGCAGTTTCTTCAGCCCCTTGAACGATTTGTGGGACTGGGCGTGGTTGGTCAGGTTCTTGGTAACTCGTTGAATCACCGGCTAAGAAGATGTTATCGCTGTCCTTAGCTTGCATGAATTCGTTGGCGACCAGCCGACCACCCCGTGGATTGGTTTCGATACCGAACTTCTTGACAATACTGTTGGCCCGCACACCGGCTGTCCAGATCAACGTATAAGTCTGAATCGGATCTTTGCCCTTTAAGTTGACGTGGTCTTCGAAGACTTCCGTAATCATGGAGTTGGTCATGATATCCACACCATGCTTCTTCATGTAGGTTTCAGCCTTACCAGCTTGCGTCCGATTGAGCATGTTGATGATGGTTGGGGCGGCTTCCACTAATTGTAAGGTGATCTCGCTCGGGTCGAGCTTGTTGTCCCGAGCTAAGACGTCCCGATATTCAATCAGTTCACCAATCAGTTCGGACCCCGTGAATCCGGAACCACAGACGGTGAACGTCAACATCGCTTTGCGTTTTGCAGGGTCGAGTTCTGCCGCGCCCCGCCGAATAATTGCTGATAAATGTGACCGCAAAGCCATCGCTTGTTCGAAGGACCACAATTCAAAGCCGTGTTCCTTAACCCCTGGCGTGCCGAAATCATTGGATTCACCACCAAGACTAATGAGCAGTTGGTCATATTGATAACTCCCATGCTCAGTTGTGACCGTTTGGGCATCCTTATCAATGCCGGTAACCGTATCCGTAACTAAACGGACATTTTTACGTCGTGCGAACAACCGTTGCAAATCATATTGAATATGCTCAGGTTCCACCCGTTCCGTGGCAACTTCATGTAATTCAGTCATATACGTGAAGTATGAATGTCGGTCAATTAACGTAATCTCAACGTCCGGATTTTTCTTAAAATGCTTGGACAGTTTTTTGGTTGCGTAAACGCCAGCAAACCCCGCACCGACAACGACAATTTTTTTCTTTGCCATTGCGTAACAACTCCCTTGAATAAATAGTGTAAAAAGATAATTCCACTAACAATTATAACGATAATGTAAGCGGTTGTCTATGGATTATGGGATAGAATGAATAATAAATCACATTATATGGAACCCAGAAAAAGTGGTATGATAGTTATGACCTAAAACGTTACCAAATGCGTCAATACTGGGACTAAATATCATTTATTTAATGAAATAGGATTGACTATTTGCAGGTAAAACGTTAAGATTAATGTGAATTTTCATACAAAAAAGGTTAGGAGTGGGATATCATGAAAATCAAATCAGTTATTACGGGTGCCTCGGTTGTGGCAATCTCCGCATTAGCTTTAGCAGGTTGTGGTAGCAGCTCTTCTAGTTCAAGCTCAAGTTCATCGAAGAAATCTTCTTCAAGTTCTTCAGCTAAAACAACGAAGGTTGCTAAATTAACCGCCGGCAGCAAAATGAAAGCGGGTACTTACGCGCTCGAAGAACAAAACTATTCACATGGCTACCGCACTAAGATGAGCATCACCGTCAACAATAAGGGGAAAATCACAAAGTCCAGTTATGACCAAGTGAACAAGAACGGCAAGTCCAAGGTTGACGATACTTCATATAACAAGCAAATGAAGAAGATCGCCGGTACCAACCCTAAGACTTACATGCCTAAGTTGAACAAGACGTTGACCGGCTCCGCTGCAACTGGTAACGTTGGTTCCATCGACGTTGTGACGGGTGCTACGGAATCTTCCAAGACGTTCCAAAACTACACGCAACAATTAGTTCAAGCTGCGCAAGCGGGTAACAAGTCTACCATCAAGATCGACAATGGCGCTAAGATGAAGGATGGCACTTACAAGCTGAACGAAAAGAACTACTCACATGGTTATAAAGTTACCTTTGCCATCACGGTCAAGGACAACAAGATTACTAAGTCTGAATATAACCAAGTTAATAAGAACGGCAAGTCCAAAGTTGACGATGCTGCTTACAACAAGCAGATGAAGAAGGTTGCTAAGACCAATCCTAAGACTTATCAACCAGCTTTGAACAAGTCCTTGGTCAAGAGCAGTGATCCAACTAAGGTTGACGTTGTGACGGGTGCGACTGAATCATCCAACACCTTCATTCTTTATGCGGAACAATTACAAAATGCCGCACAAAAGGGTGACACTAACACAATCACGGTTGACAACATGATTTTCTCTGAATAAGCAAGTTAACGATTAAATTTTTGAGGCCTGAGGCGCATGCTGAGGGCCTTTTGTTTTACTCAACCGAAATCAGACGACATAGCTGGTGAAGGCTGAACTCGATTTGACCTTAAAAAGGGTCGCGGCACTGAATCCGCATCACCGGATGGCGTCAATTTTGGTATAAATGTTAGGACAATTTTTGGTATAATGACGATTGAAATTATAAACTAGGGGAAGTATTGGGCATGAAGCTAAAAAAATGGATTCAAATTGGGTTAATTGCGGTACTGATTTTACCGCTGTCTGCTTGTGGAATCACTTCCAGTAAACAAAAAAACGCTAGCAGTCGGCCGAAGCCAACCAAGGTGATCAAGACACCGATCGAAGATACCCAGTTCATGATGGGGACCGTGGTGACGCTACGGATTTATAATAAAGGGAAAGACAAGGTTTTGGACGGTGCTTTTAAGTTGCTGAAATCTGAAGCTAAAAAGATTACGGTCAATCAAAAAGGGTCCGAAATCGACAAAATCAACGCGGCTGCTGGTAAGCACCCGGTCACCGTTAGCAAGGACATCTATCCGATGATCAAAGCAGCCTATTACTACAGTGAAAATTCGGATGAATCCTTTGATTTAGCCATTGGACCAATCACGTCGCTCTGGCACATCGGTTTTTCGGATGCGAAGGTGCCGACGAAACAAGAAATTGCGACCAACGTCAAACTGGTCGACTATCGCCAAGTTAAATTGAACGATAAAAAACGGACGGTTTACTTGAAGAAAAAGGGGATGCAGCTTGACTTGGGCGGCATTGCGAAAGGCTACATGACTGATCAAGTGAAGACTTACTTGCTGGACCACGGCGTTTCTACGGCTATTATTGACCTTGGGGGTAATATTTATGTCTTAGGTGACAGTCCAAAGGGCACTAAGTCTGGTAATTGGACGGTCGGCATTCAAGACCCGAAAGCATCACGGGGCACGGCGATTGGCTCGTTACCGGCTAAGAATATGTCAATCGTGACTTCCGGTATTTACGAGCGTTACCTGAAGAAGAATGGTAAAGTATACAGCCATTTGATGGATCCGCAAACCGGTGCGCCTTATCAGAATAACTTGATGGGTGTCTCAATCATTTCGAAAAAGTCAGTTGATGGCGATGCGCTGTCGACGGCCACGTTTGATAAAGGCTTGCGCAGCGGCATGAAGTACATCAATAGTAAAGCAGACCAAGGAATCGGCGCTATTTTTATTACCAAGGACAAGAAGGTGTACGTTTCTGATAATCTGAAGAAGAAATTCACGCTATTTGGCGATGACGGCTATAAATTTGGCCCGACGAGTGATTTAAAGTAGGCCAGCGCGAGGTTTGCTTAAACCAACGCGCGTGAGATATGGTATGATAATAACCATGAATTTTAAGGAAATGAGGGACAATGGTGAATCCGATTATTGACGTTCAACATCTAGATTATCGCTACCCGCAACAGGCAGCGGACCAGTTAACGTTACATGATATTTCATTTACAGTCATGCCGGGTGAGTGGGTCGCCATTGTCGGCCATAACGGTTCAGGTAAGTCGACACTGGCTAAGAACCTGAACGGCTTACTCGCACCAGCAGCGGGTACGATTAAAATCGACGGGCAAGTGTTATCTGAAGACACCGTCTGGGATATTCGTAAAGAAATCGGGATGGTCTTCCAAAACCCGGATAACCAGTTCGTGGGGGCGACGGTGGAAGACGATGTTGCCTTTAGCTTGGAAAATCAAGGGATTCCACGCCCAGAGATGCTGACCCGTGTCAAAACGGCGCTGACTCAAGTCAATATGCAAGACTTCGCGACCCGGGAACCGGCCCGGCTGTCTGGTGGTCAAAAACAACGGGTGGCGCTGGCTGGGATGATTGCGGCGCGACCGCAGATTTTGATTCTGGACGAAGCCACTTCGATGTTGGATCCCCGCGGACGGCAAGAAGTTCTGGCAACGATTCGCGAGATGAAGGCCAATTCGGAATTGACCGTGCTATCGATCACGCATGATATTGACGAGGCGGCGAGTGCCAATCGCGTGCTGGTTATCAATGACGGCCAATTGAAGGAAGAAGGCACGCCCGCTGAAATCTTCCAACACGGTGAAGCATTGATCAAAATGGGACTCGATATGCCGTACGCGGAACGGCTGAAAGCGGCATTGAAACGGCAAGGCTTACAAGTGCCCACCAATTATTTAACAGAGAAAGGAATGGCGGACTGGTTATGGCAATTACGTTCAAACAAGTAGATTTTACTTACCAACCGGGTACGCCGTTCGAAACTAAGGCGCTAAGTGACATCAACGTGACGATTCCCACCGGTTCGTATACGGCGCTGATTGGGCATACCGGTAGCGGCAAGTCGACCTTGCTGCAACATTTGAATGCCTTACTGAAACCCACTAGTGGGACCGTGACGATTGGTGAACGAGTGATTACACCAACTACCAGCAACAAGGATTTGAAGCGACTTCGGCAACACGTGGGCATCGTTTTTCAATTTCCAGAAAGTCAGCTGTTTGAAGAGACGGTTGAAAAAGACATTGCCTTTGGCCCCCAGAACTTTGGCGTCAGTGAGGCAGATGCCTTGAAAACCGCCGCTGAAATGCTTGATTTGGTTGGTCTGGATGAATCACTATTGTCCCGGTCACCTTTTGACCTGTCTGGTGGTCAAATGCGACGGGTCGCGATTGCTGGTGTTTTAGCAATGCAGCCCCAAGTGCTGGTGCTCGATGAACCGACTGCCGGTTTGGACCCCCAAGGACGCTTGGATATGATGGAAATGTTCGCCAAACTGCGCCATGAGCGGGATTTGACGGTCGTATTGGTCACCCATCAGATGGACGACGTTGCTAATTACGCAGATAACGTCATCGTCATGGACCAGGGAAAAATCGTGAAGACCGGCACGCCACGGGATATTTTTAAAGACCCCGAATGGCTGACGGCTCATCAATTAGGATTACCGAAGACGACTGCCTTTGCCCGGACTTTGCAAGCACAAGGCTGGCAGTTTGAAACGCTGCCACTGACGGAGGATGAATTGGCGCACGATTTGATGCAACAATTACCACCGGCTGCCTTAGCGAAGGGGGTGGCGACCCATGATGAATAAATTGATTTTTGGGCGCTACATTCCCGGTGAATCAGTGGTCCACCATATGGACCCGCGCGCCAAGTTGTTACTGAGTTTTTATTTTATCGGGATCATTTTTATCGCCAATAATTGGCTGACGTACGCGGTGTTGTTTGCCTTTACGCTGTTTGCGATTTATTTGTCAGGTGTCAAATGGTCGTTTTTCATCAATGGCGTTAAACCATTGATTTGGCTGATTTTGTTCACGGTGATTTTGCAGATCCTATTCAGTGCCAGTGGTGGCCACGTTTATTTCAAATGGGGCATTATTACCATTAGTCAGTTTGGACTCGTCAATGGGGTCTACATCTTCTTCCGGTTCGTGCTGATCATCTTCATGTCCACGCTCTTGACGTTGACGACGCCACCGCTGGAATTGTCGGATGCCATCGAGTATCTGCTGATGCCATTGCGGGCAGTGCGGTTTCCAGTCTATGAAGTGGCACTGATGCTCTCAATTGCGTTACGCTTCGTGCCGACATTGATGGACGAAACTGAGAAAATCATGAATGCCCAACGTGCGCGTGGTGTCGACTTCGGTGAAGGCAATATTTTTCAACAAATGCGTGCCGTCGTGCCACTATTGATTCCACTATTTGTCAGCTCATTCAACCGGGCTGAAGATTTAGCTACGGCCATGGAAGCCCGTGGTTATCAGGGTGGCGAAGGCCGCAGCAAGTATCGAATTCTCAAGTGGCATGCTCGTGACACTTGGGCGACCGTGAGCTTTGCGGTATTAACGGTCGTATTGGTCTTTTTACGAGCCTAAAATAAGTCAGTTCAACGTGGGCGTCAGACGATGGCGGCCCACGTTTTTAAATGATGGAGGGATACTGTGACGACGCGTTATAAAGTTGTTTTAGCGTATGACGGAACTAATTTTGCAGGATTTCAACGCCAACCACACCAACGGACGGTCGAACAAGTTCTGACGAAGGCGGTCAATAAAATGGCGAAGGACCCGGCCAAACCGATTGTGATCTATGGTGCTGGGCGGACGGATGCCGGCGTCCACGCCTTTGGCCAAACGCTACATTTTGACTTGCCATATGAAATCAAGCCGGAGGGGGTCCGACGGGGATTAAACAGTATGCTGCCCACGGACATGATTATCAAAGCCGTGTCAATCGTGGCGCCAGATTTCCATGCCCGCTATGATACCGTTGGCAAGCGCTACTGGTATCGTGCCTACCAGAATGAATTTGTCGACCCGTTTAAACGCCACTATACGGGACACTTCAAATTCCATGCCGACATTGAGCGGATTCAACAGGCGATTGGCGATCTAGAAGGACGCCATGATTTTTCGACCTTCGTGGCATCTGGGTCGCAAGCGCATGATCACGTACGGGAGATTTATTCTGCCAAAGCGTGGGCGCTACCGGATGAAGATGAGATTCAATTCGAATTTTGTGGCAGCGGCTTTTTATATAACCAGGTGCGTATCATGGTGGCCGTCCTGATGGAAATCGGGCAAGGCCGCCGCGCAGTCGACTGTATTCCGGCCTTGCTGGCGACTAAGGACCGTGAACAAGCCCGCGGAACGGCACCAGCGGCTGGACTTTATATGAAAAAAGTGTATTATGAACAAAATGAATTACAAGCAGATTTGATTAAGTATTGACTTCTATGGCTAAGTTAGGTAAACTAATCGTTGGTATTGTTTGCCCCACGATAAGCCCCGGAAATCTTATTGAGTGTCAAACAAACACAGAAAATGGAGGAACACAACGTGCGTACAACATATATGGCTAAACCAGGTGAAATTGATCGTAAATGGTATGTAGTTGATGCAACCGATGTACCTTTGGGTCGTCTTTCAACTGTCGTCGCATCAATCTTGCGTGGTAAGAACAAACCTACCTTTACCCCTAACGTGGATACTGGTGATAACGTTATCGTTATTAATGCAAGCAAGGTCGCTTTAACTGGGAAGAAAGCAGAACGGAAGATTTATTATCATCATACTGCTTATGCTGGTGGTTTAAAGGAACGGACTGCCGGTGACTTCTTAGCAAAGGAACCTACTAAATTGATTGAAACTTCAGTTAAGGGTATGCTTCCTCACAACTCTTTAGGCCACAAGATGGGCTTGAAGTTGCATGTTTATGCTGGTGCAGAACATACGCAACAAGCACAAAAGCCTGAAGTTTTGGACATCACTAACTTAATCTAAGGAGGAAACTACATTGGCTCAAGTACAATATCGCGGCACAGGCCGTCGTAAAGATTCAGTAGCCCGCGTACGCTTAGTACCAGGTACTGGTAAAATTGTTATGAATGACAAATCTGTTGAAGATTACATTCCATTTGCAGATATTCGCAAGGAATTGTTACAACCATTCGAAGTAACTGAAACAACTGATCAATATGATGTTTTAGTTAACGTTAATGGTGGTGGCTTCCATGGTCAAGCCGGCGCAACTCGTCATGGGATCGCTCGTGCTTTGCTCGAAGTTGACCCAGATTTCCGTACTCCTTTGAAGCGCGCGGGTCTCTTAACTCGTGATGCTCGTATGAAGGAACGTAAGAAGCCAGGTTTGAAGAAAGCCCGGAAAGCTTCACAATTCTCAAAACGTTAATATTATCCAAAAACGTTGGTATAACAACATTTTCTGGCTATATGAGAAAGCACCTGTCTGCGGACGGGTGCTTTTTTTGGCAAAAAAAACCACATAACAGTTGAAAAGCATAGCGTCTGCAGTGATTGCGATGCGCCACGATGGTAGTAATTGCCAGCACTTGCTAGTCTGGAATTGTCGCGTTCTCTTGGTGACGATTTACCACAGTTCTTTTTCATGTGGGAACAACTAGGTATGGTGGGCGGACATCATCATGTTTAAACCTGCGCGATTTATAGTTAGTTGCTAACAATCAAGTCGTATTCGCAAAAGCTTGCATACCTGTCCGTAAAATTGTCTAATGAAAGTTAGAGAAAGGGTGAATGTCATGCGTGCGGTCCCATACAACCAGTTTCAACGGAATCTTAGTAACTACATGAAACAAGTTAATCATGATTCTGATCCGCTGCTGGTAACGACGAAACAGCCTGAGAATGCAATAGTGGTTATCGGAAAACGCGATTACGATGCCATGCAAGAAACGATGTATCTGTTATCGAGTGAAAAAACGCGCGCTGAGATTAACCGCGGCGCCGCACAGTTTAATAGTCACAATGGTGAATAGTATAATTTCCTACTCGAAATATCATTATTAATTATTCTGACAACTGAACAGACATGTCGTAGGCCCTGCGCACCGGTACTGCGGGAAAGTGGCAGTATGAAATTTCTACGGCCGTTCTGTCAGTGAGTGGCAACGATAAGCGATTATTGAGGATATAGTATTATGAAATGAATTAAGAACGTTAATTTTGGAGGAGGGATAGACCGATGGATGATGAATCGCTAAGCTATGCCAAACAACACAAACTAGATTTTTGGGAGATGCTCGTTAAAGATAGTCCAGTCAATCAGCGACAAAAAGCGATTTTTATGGCGGGCACACCTGGAGCGGGGAAGACGGAAGTCGCTGAAGAGTTTGCGAAACTTGGCACCGGACTAGTGCGATTGGATGCGGATTGGTTCAGGCAATATTTTCCTGGCTATACTGGTCAGAACGCTGCCGATTTTCAGCGAGGATCAGCCTGGTTAGTGGACTGGTGTTTCACACGCCTGATTAAAAAACACTATTCGTTTATCCTTGATGGGACGTTTGCTTTCTCGCGTGCCACCATGAATATTCAGCGCGCGCTAGATCATGATTATGACACGACCATCTATTTTGTCAGTCAAGATCCAGTGGTTGCCTGGGATTTCACTAAAGCTCGCGCGATTAAAGCCGGCCGGGTTGTCCCTAAAGAACGGTTCATCAATGCTTATGACAAGTCTCAAACCAATGTCGCGGAAGCCAAGCGTTTGTTTGGCGACAACATTGAATTATCTTTAATCCTGAAAAATTATCAAGATGATATTGAGGATATCGTGGAAGATGTTGAGAATATTGACCTGATTCTGCCCACCTTGTTTAGCAAAACTGAATTGGAGGCCCGTTTAAATGATTGAAAAAAAAGAAGTCGATGCCATTATGGCAAAATATAATCATGATTTTGCGTTATTTTCACAACAGGCGACGCGTAAAGAATATAAAACGGTGCTTCATTACGTGGCTCAACAGGCTAACAAGAAGCAACGTCAAGTCGCCGGACTAGAATAGCTATGCGTGACAATCACGACGATTATTTTATGAATAACGTTATGTTGTCTTACAATTCAGCCGTATCAAAGGTCCAAACGAGTGCGCCGCTAGCAGCATCATTTGAAATCACCCGTCGCTCAGTCGCCTAACTGCACGGCATTGCACTTGCATCCGAACTAAAAAATCACGTTCACCCACCAACACAACTGTTGGATCGGGCTGAACGTGATTTTTAATTTATTGACGTTTAGTTTTTCCAAATGAGAAGACGGCGACACAACCCAGGCCAGTGTGACTCGTAATGGTCGGTCCGATGTTTGCGAGAATGATTTCGGCGTTAGGAAGTTTGGCTAGGATCTGGTCACGAACCGTTTGTGCTGCATCATCGGCATCGCTAGTTGCGACAATAATGCGCGGGTCGTCTTGATTACGACAATCAGCCAGCGTGTTTTTCACGAGGGCTGATAATGAACGACGCCGTGAACGCACTTTTTGAATTGGGCGCAAATGGCCTTGGGGATCGACATCCATGACTGGCTTGATTTGTAGTAATGAACCGACTGTGGCCGATGTCCGGGAAACGCGCCCACCATGGTACAGGTAGTTGAGATCATCGACCGTGAACCACTGATGATAGTACAGACGGTTGGCCGTCAGCCAGGTTGCGAGTTCGTCAATTGGCATCCCAGCGTTGCGTTTGTCGATGGCGTCGAGTAACATTAACCCTTCACCACAACAAGCCGCTAAGGAGTCGACCAGATAGATTTTAGCGTCCGGGTAGTCTTGTAGGAGCATCGTTTTAGCTTGCTCAGCGTTGTTAAACGTCCCGCTCAAGCCGGATGAAAAGCCGAGGTACAGGATTGGCGTTCCAGCTTGGACGTACGGTTTGAAGAATTCGACAAACTGGCCGATATTGATTTGGGCGGTCGAGGGCATGACGCCGTTACCGATCTGTTGATAGAACTGGTCTAAATTAAAATGGTGTCCCAGATCATCCACGTATTCCTGGTTATTAATGGTGACGTTCATGGACACAAAGTGCACGTCATTGTCCTGAAGCAGTTGATATGGTAAATCAACGGTTGAATCTGTTAATAACTGATACATATGCGTTCTCCCTTAAATAGTCTTACCGTTACATTGTACGCTTATTTACGGTGGCGTGTGGGATTTATCATGAAAATGAATCGGTTATTTCTGAAAGCCTCACAGGTGTTGTGCACGAACTGTTGTGGCAAACGAAAAGTGGCAATGCTTGCCGAAACAGGCTATGCGACGGCTGAAGCTAGTCGAGGAGTCGCGACAAACTGATCGTCAAAACGCGGTCGATGGCGTCGGGTTGTTGCTGGCGATATGCTGCGGCCCCGGTTTCATACAGCAAGTGCAACCGATGACCGTGAACGGTGATTTGTTCCAGCTGCGGTGGTAACCGATACGTGGCTATGACGGTCGGGGCTGGCACTGCTGAAGCGGCGGCCATTTTGAGTATGACTAATTTTGATGCGTGCTGACCGTATGATTGTGAGCATAAGGCGTACTGACGATAAAACGTGATGCCTTGGAGGTTGGCAGGTAAATTGCTTTGCCAGTCGCTGACAGCACGTTGCAATCGGTGTGTGTGCGTTGGATTTGAATTTGCGGTTGGTACTGCGGCAATCGGGTGACCAGCCGTGTTTAATGGAAAACGGGCCATCAGGGTGGGGTGGCCAGATTTGAATTGCCCAACGTACAGCGCCTGGTGATGATACGTCAGCATCGAAGCGTTCGATAAGTTCGGCAGTAGCCAGCGTTGTTGGTAATGTACGGCCCGCATCGTCACTGGATTAAAGCGGTGGACGGTGGCTAATGGCAGACTGGCGATAAGACCGTGATTACGACGATGACTGCATAGCCAGATCTGGCGGTGACGCGGGTCGTACGCGATACCACCAACGTGTGGTTTACCGCGTAATAGGACCGTGTTTTCCAAGCGGTTGGTGCGACGATTTTGAACGTAAATCACTGATTGCGTTTGACCAGTGGCATCGTACGCGGTGATGAGGCGATAGCGACCGGCGAGTGTCATGCCTTGTGGAATCATATTGGGTGACGTGACTAACGCACCGTTGTGCAGGTTACGCGACAAGGTAGTTTGCAAACCCGGCTGAACGGTGGCGGTAGCCCGGGACAGCGGTGAACCGGATGAAATGAGCCGTGCTAAGTCCGGATAGTGCTGAATCGTTTGATTCAAGGTCGTGGGTGAAAAAACGGCGGTCGTTGACGTGGTGCGACTCGGATTAAACGGGGTCGGTAGAACAGACCGGACCCGGCTAGCGTCAGCGGTCGTGACTGCTAGCGTGATAATTGCAATTAGTGTCAACCAGCCTAAACCCCAATAGTGATTCTTTCGCATAACCTCGCCCCCTAAGCGTTGTTTAGTCATACTATAGCATGGGACCCCGGAGAGATTGTTCACGAGCAGAAGGTTAGTTAAATAACAAAATGAGTGATGAGGAAAAATCAAAAAGTTGTTAAAATGAAACTGGCTCACATTTTAATTTAATTATATTTACATATTCTCTTGAAATTCTTAATTAACAACCGGATAATAGTCGGTATAAAAACGACCGGCAACTCATCTGGTATGCGGCCTTAATTATGGAGGATGACATCATATGCGAATTAGTGCGGAAGCAGAACGACAATTTTTGGAAGCGGTGTTTAAAGCGCAACAGTTTAGTGCTAAGGATGGGGCGTTACTAGCTGACACCTTAGTGGACGCGGACTTACGGGGGATTTCCTCACATGGGATTCAACGCCTGGCTTGGTATACGCGGATGATTCAGGACCACACGTTGGAACCGGCACACCAACCGAAGATTTTAAACGAAACCCCGACGAGTCTACTGATTGACGCCAATCAGAGCATGGGACAGATTGCCTCCGCTTTTGCGATGAACAAATTGATTGAAAAAACGAAGAAGCTGGGCGTCTCCTTAGCCGTCATTCGCAATTCAAACCATTTTGGTACCGCGGGATATTACTCGCGGATGGCTTGCAAAGCTGGCTTGATCGGGATTTCGACGACCAATACACGTCCATTAGTGGTACCGACGAACGCGACAGAAGCCTTTTTAGGCTCAAACGCCCTAGCATTTACTTTCCCGGCCGACCCACATCCGTTCGTTTTCGATGGGGCTACGGCGGTCGTGTCTAGTGGGAAGATTCAAGTGCTCGCTAAAAAGGGCGCACAAATTCCCGGTGATTGGGCGGTTGATGAGCACCGCAACGTCTTACACGACGCTCAGACGGTCGAGGATAATTTAGCCAAGATTGCCTTTTCGGAAGACCGTCCTGGTGGGGGTGTCCTGACACTGGGTGGCCCAGATGAAGTCAACTCCAACTACAAGGGCTTTGGTAATTCGTTGATCATTGAGTTACTGACCGGAATCCTGGCGCAGGGGTCGTTATCAGCGGACACCAATACGGGTAAACATGATTTCAGCCAGTTCTTCATGACGATCGACCCGGCACTGTTTGGTGACCCCGATGTGTTAAAGGCCAATGTGACGACTATGTTTGACCGGATTCGCCACTTGAAACACTTGCCAGGAACGAAAATCATGATTCCAGGTGACCGCGAATACCGGCATTATGATGAAAACCTGGTTCAAGGAGTCAGCATCGATCCCCAGACATTGACGGAAATGCAGCAAGTTGGAGCGCAATTTGGCGTGGCGGTTCCTGCTGCATTGAAGGCGTCCTTGAACGACTAAATTAGTGTAACTGTGACAATGATTGTGACTAAAATTCAGGTCACATCAACTGACGATAGTGTGGTCGGTATCGAATGATGATGCTGGCGACGCTATTTTTGGTTACCGTGGGTGGCTATCAGTGATTGGGGAGGAGTTCGTCGTGCTGATTGTGATTGTGTTGTACGGGAATGAGGAGGCACGATTTGAGCAGTCGTTCGGACAAGTCATTCAATTAAGATGAACGACGGAAGCTGGCGATTTGTTTGGTGGAATGGCCCGGTATGATACTGACTTGTGGGGGTAAACTGGCCGCTTTGACGTTGACGAGTAGGTATATTTAGACGAGTTCGCCCGTGAACATCGATAAACGCCGTCCTAAAATTTATTTTTGAAAAAATTCTGGAAGTTAATTTCAAAAATCATCTCATGAGCAGCGGCTTTAAGAATGTTGATTTGTCAGCGCTGGTTAGCGATAGTGATTGATCAGATTGCTGATTAAATTGGTTGTGATAGCCGTCATTTTTAACGATTGATAGAAAAGGTTTGCAAAAATCATTTGACAATTCTATCGGTTAGCCGTATATTTGAAATCATCAAATACACATTAGAAATTAAGGAGATTTTAATCATGACGATTACGAGCAATGCACAATTGAATTCGTATTATTATTACTGGTTTACTTAGTGCCTCGGCATCCACTGCGAGGCACGCCCTCGCAACGGATGTGACCAGTAAATTTTGACATGATTAAAATTTATGGAAAGTCATATCAGTGTTGTGAACAACCACTGTGTGACTTTCCGGCTTCTTAGCCGCGGTGTCGATTGGGATACCCGGGGACGAGGCAAAAGGCTCACAGTTGGTGAAAACTGTGAGCCTTTTTTTCGACCTAATATGTTACCTAATATGTTACCTAATATGTTACCTAATATGTGATCCAATATGTGACCGACATTCGACTGAACACGCAAAAGGAGCGAATTATATGCAAAAATTTGATGAAATTGATGATTTGGCCGTGGCCAACTTACGGGTATTGAGTGCAGAAATGATTGAACGTGCGGGTTCTGGGCATCCGGGACTACCACTGGGTGCAGCGCCAATGTTATGGGCGTTGTGGAGCAGGCACTTACGCATTGATCCGCAACAGCCACAATGGTCTAACCGTGACCGCTTCGTCTTATCGGCTGGGCATGGTTCAGCGATTCTCTACAGCTTGTTACATATGAGCGGTTTTCAGGTGACAATGGCGGACCTGCAGCACTTCCGCCAGTTTGGCAGTCATACACCGGGGCATCCGGAATTAGGGGTGGTTGATGGCGTGGAGGCGACGACCGGACCACTCGGACAAGGCTTAGGCATGGCAGTCGGGATGGCACTGGCAGAACGGCACTTAGCTGCCCAATTCGCGAACGCGCCACAATTGGTTGACCATTACACCTACGCGTTGGTCGGGGACGGCGATTTGATGGAAGGTGTCTCACACGAAGCCGCCAGCTTTGCCGGTAATCAGCAGTTGAGCAAGCTAATCGTGTTGTACGACGATAACAGCGTCTCACTAGATGGACCGACCAGTCGCTCATTTCGCACTGATGTCAACCAACGCTTCGATAGTTACGGCTGGGCCACGCAAACGGTCACGGATGGGAACGATTTGAGGGCCATTAACGCGGCCATCGAACGGGCCAAGCAGGAGACCCGCCCGAGTCTAATTGCCGTTAAAACAACGATTGGCTACGGCGCACCCCAAGCTGGCACCAACGCCGTTCATGGGAATCCATTAGGCGCCGCCGGTTTGGCAAGTTTGCGCGCAACGCTGAATTGGGATGCCGCCCCGTTCACCGTCTTACCAGCGGTTGCCAAACGCGCGCACGAGTTGATCCAACGGCGCGGTCAAGCTGCTCATGTCCAGTGGCAAGCACAATGTGATCAGTTACCCGTTGCGACTCGGCGCCAGTTTGACCAACAGCTGCATAATGGATTGCCAGTCGACTTGGCAACTAGCCTGCCAACCTTTGACGAAGGGGCGCAAGCATCACGCATGACCAGTCATACGGTGATTCAACAATTAGCTGACCGGTTACCGGGTTTGCTCGGTGGCGCAGCGGACCTGGCGAGTTCAAACAAAACGACCATTGAAACGGACCAACTAGCCACGCCAGCGAGTCCTGAACAACGCAACTTGGCTTTTGGGGTTCGCGAGTTTGGAATGGGGACGATTCTGAACGGACTGGCATTACATGGCGGCTTACGCGTCTTTGGTGGAACTTTCCTCGTCTTCTCCGATTACACCCGTGCGGCAATTCGACTGGCAGCGATGATGAAGTTACCCGTCACTTACGTCTTCACCCATGATTCGATCGCGGTCGGTGAAGATGGGCCGACCCATCAACCAATCGAACAAGTGATGAGCTTGCGGTTGATACCGAATGTGACGGTGATTCGACCCGCTGATCCAAATGAAACCGTCGCTGCATGGTGGCAGGCAATCAATGCGACGAATCATCCCACTGTGTTAGTTTTGACCCGCCAAAACTTGGCAGTATTACCGCATTCCAAGTCATTAGCGATGACCGGGGTCGCCCGCGGCGGTTACGTGTTGTCACCACAACGCGGCAAGCAACCGATGGGTATTTTGATTGCGAGTGGATCCGAAGTTGATTTAGCGTTGCAAGCGCAAGCCAAATTGGCGGCACAGGGCACAGACGTCAGCGTCGTTTCCATGCCATCAATGGAGAATTTCGCGCGGCAATCAGCCACGTATCAAGCGCAAGTCTTGCCACCACAAATTCGGCGGCGCGTCGCTATCGAGATGGGGGCGACCCTCGGTTGGGAACGCTACGTTGGACTGGATGGCGCGGTCATCGGCATCGACCATTTTGGCGCGAGTGGCGCGGCTGAGCAAGTCTTAGCCGCCAACGGGTTTACCGCTGAGGACATCGTGCAGACCTACCAGCGTTTGCCTATTGATACGATACAACAGTTACGCGTTATTTAGAAAGGAAGTCGTCATATGATTGATGGAGAAACGGCGTTATTTGGATTTATCGCGCACCCCGCACGGCACAGTCGCTCACCGCGGATGCATAATTTAAGCTTTGATCACTGGGGGCTCAACGCCCGCTACTTAGCGTTTGACGTTGCCCCCGACCAGCTAGCAGGCACGATTGCCGGAATTCGTAGTATGGGCATCGCCGGGGTCAACTTATCGATGCCTTTCAAACAAACCGTCGTCCCGCTGTTGGATGAGTTGACACCGCGTGCACAACGCATTCAAGCAGTTAATACGATCAAGAACGTTCATGGCAAGTTGATTGGTGATAGCACGGATGGCGCAGGCGTTTTTCAAGATTTACAACACCAAGGTCTGCATTTGACAGGCAAACGGGTGATGGTGCTCGGCGCGGGCGGGGCTGGTAAGGCGATTATCGCTGCCGCACTGGATTATGGTGTCGCGAGCGTGACGGTCTTCAAGCGGCAAAACGAGCGCTTTTCCGCGGTCAAACGCTGGCTCGAACAGCTAAGCCAGACGACCAGCGTTGAGTTGAAATTAGTTGCTTATGAAGACCATCAGCAGATGCAACAAGTGGCGCAGGCCAGCGACCTGATTATTAATGCGACGAATATCGGAATGACGACGACTGGTACTCCGTTACCACTTGAGACGATTCGTCAGTTAAAACCACAACAAACGGTTTATGACGTGATTTACCAACCACTGGAAACGACTTTTCTACGGCTGGCTCGTCAACAGGGCTGTCACAATCATAATGGGCTCGGTATGTTGATCTGGCAGGGCGCCCTGGCCTTTGAGTTCTGGACGGGGAAGCCGATGCCAGTCGCAGCAGTCCGACAAGATATGTTAGCAAGTATTCAAGCCAGCCAGCCACTTGCAGCACGGGCCTAACGCATCAAAATTTGAGACCTAAAATTTGAGAATTGATATTGGAGGAATTATCATGATTATTATTTTAAAACCAGCAACTGCTCAGGCCATGCAGGCCAAATTAGTCAGCCAATTTGGCGCCGACCACGAGATCTTCACACATAACGAGCGCATCGCGATTCAAGGTATCACGGCCAATCAACTGCCAGCGGATGTTAAAGCTGCCAGTACCGAAATTTTGACGGATGTACCCGCTGCTGTGCAAAGCAGTCGCTTATTTCATCCCGAAGATACGATTATTAAAACGCCCCATAGTGTGATTGGCGGTGACCAGTTCGTCATGATGGCCGGCCCTTGTTCGGTTGAGAGTGCTGAACACGTTGATCAGATGGCCGCTGTGGCCAAGCAGGGTGGCGCGACGATCGTCCGGGGTGGCGCCTTCAAACCGCGGACCTCACCATACAGTTTCCAAGGACTCGGTGAGACCGGGCTGCAATACTTACGAGCGGCTGCCGATAAGCACGGCCTCGATATGATTACGGAAGTCATGGATGATGAACACGTTGCCATGGTTGCGAAATACACGGATATCTTCCAGATCGGTGCCCGCAATATGCAAAACTTCTCGTTACTCAAAGCGGTGGGGCAAACCCAGATTCCAGTTGCATTAAAACGCGGCATGTCGGCGACCATCGATGACGTTCTCAACGCAGCTGAATACATTGCCGCGGGTGGTAATCATCAAATCATGATTTTAGAACGGGGCATCCGGACGTTTGATAATAAGTACACCCGCAACACGTTTGATTTAGGGGCCGTACCGGTCTTGCAATCGCTGACGCACTACCCCGTTATCGTCGACCCTAGTCACGCGGTCGGCACTTGGGAGCTGGTGACGCCAATGGCCATGGCCGGGGTTGCGGCGGGGGCTAGTGGGATGATCGTCGAAATCCACGACCAACCGACTAAGGCCTTGTCGGACGGTCCCCAGGCACTCAAGCCCGCAACTTACTTGAAGATGGCGCGCCAAGCCTTCCAGTTGCATGATTTGATGCAGACTTGGGCATAGGCACGCTTATGAAAACAATTAACGTTACGACTAAAACCAAATCTTATGCCATCAAAATTGGGACTGGCGCCCTATCACAGCTCGGCGACCTGGTCAAAACGGTCTGGCAACCCGGTCAAGTGGCCGTTGTCATGGATACGAACGTGCATCCGCATTACGCCCAACCAGTGGTCACGGCACTGAAGGCGGCCGGGTTTCAGGTGCACGTGCTGACGGTGCCCGCTGGCGAGCAGAGTAAAAGTTGGGCACAAGTTGAACGACTAATTGACCAGCTGAGCCGCGCCCATTTTACGCGCAGCGATGGGGTACTGGCACTCGGCGGCGGTGTCGTGGGTGACCTGGCCGGATTTGTCGCGGCGACCTATATGCGGGGCATCGGCCTGATCCAAGTGCCGACCTCCTTGTTAGCACAGGTCGACAGTTCGGTCGGTGGCAAGACCGCAATCGACCTGCCAACGGGTAAAAATTTAGTTGGTAGTTTCTATCAGCCAGACCTCGTTGTCATTGATCCGGACACGCTAAAAACGCTGCCAGAGCGGATGCTGGCGGAGGGATACGGGGAAATCGTCAAGTGTGCTGCATTGGTCGGTGGCGACTTCTGGTCATTATTACAACCCATTACTGATGTCACCGCAATTTTACCAGCGGCACCAGCGTTGATTGCGGCCAGCGTGGCGTTTAAAGCCCAAATCGTGATGGCGGATGAACACGAGCAAGGTCAGCGCCAGCTCTTGAACTTTGGTCATACGATTGGTCACGCCCTCGAGCTACTAGCACGCGGCCGTTTGATGCATGGCGAAGCGGTGGCAATTGGCCTCGTTCAAGTCAGTCGATTGTTCGCCATGCACGGATTAGCACCTGCTGAGTTGGCAGAGACGATTGCTACCCGGTTGAGCGCGGTCGGCTTACCAACCAAGCTGCCAGCCATTGCATCCGCTGAGGTGGTGGCAGTGATGCACCATGATAAAAAAATTCATCACGACGCGTTAACCTGGGTCTACTTGGATGCAATCGGTAAGCCCAAATTAGCACCGGTACCTGTCGCAGAACTTCCCGCCTGGGTGGCGCCCTTGTGGCAGTTACCGACAGAGGTGGCGGGGCCGACTGACAACTGACGTCAAGATGACTGATAGGTGCGTGATTGCCTCGTACAGAAAATTGAACGTTCAGGTTTCTGTACGAAGCGTGCACTCACGCTAACACTTAAAGATGATGTTGGTAGATGCCATGAGCCCGGATTGAATCAAGCCTAATACGAAATAATAAAGCGCACCAGGTGTCCTACGCGCAAGCACAAAAAACTCGGTTCAGCATTGCTGACCGAGTTTTTGTATTGGCTGGCCCATGTTTTGCCAGCACTAATTTGAGCACAGCATGACAATTTACCAGTATCCCAGCACGTGCATCCAGAGGGTTCCGCCGACACCCCAAACGAGTAAGTAAAAGCCACCCAAGATGAAATTCAAGCGCCACCAAGTTGCTTGAGTGACGTAGCCCGGGCCAAACATGATGGATGCGGGACCGTTGGCATAGTGGGTCGTTGAACTGAAAATCGCACCATCAAAGCCGAGTAACAGGGCCGCTAACATTGGCGGTGCGCCAGCTGAAATCGCAACACTTAAGAATGCAGCGTACATGGCTGAGACGTGGGCAGTTGCGCCGGCAAACAGGTAATGGGTGTAGAAGTAGACCAGCATTAACGCTGCCATGACCCACATCCAGTTGACGCCGTGCAATGCCTGTCCAATAGCGGCCGATAACCACGGGATAAAGCCGAGATGGTTGAGCTGTCCGGCCATGAAAATCAAAATTGAGAACCAGACCAGGGTGTTCCAAGCACCAGTTTCGTGCAGCAAGTCACTAACGCTGAGGACCCCGGTAATTAAGAGGAGGGACACGGCGATAAACGCCACCAGAGTCGCATCTAGGCCAATCAAACTGGCGAGGATCCAGAGGATGAGCGCCAAGCCGAAAATCAACGCCATAAATTTTTCTGGTAACCGCATCGGTCCCATTTTAGTTAATTCTTGATGGGCCTAGGATTGGGCGTTCGGCGTATCTTTGATTTCAGGTGGATAAAGTTTGTAAATGATGGCAGGAACACAAATCAGACTGATGAGACCGGGCAGCAGGGCGGCCAGTAGCCAGCCAGTCCAAGTAATATTAACGTGCAGAGCCGCCGCTAAAGCAACTGCGACTAGGTTGGGCGCCATGGCTGTCATGAATAGACCGCTGGTTGCGATGTTGCCATGAAAGGCGGTCATCATGAGAAACGCGCCGATTTTGCGCTGGGTCCCTTGTTGCGGGTCGGAACCGTACGCTTTGGCTAGTGATTCGATAATCGGAAAGACGATACCGCCAGCACGCGCCGTGTTACTCGGTGTCGCGGGACTCGTGACTAAATCCACGCCAATTAGTGCGTAGGCCAGTCCGAGTGTTCGTTTGCCGAAGCATTTGACGAACACTAACGCGACTCGCCGACCCAGCCCCGTTTTGACAAAGCCGCAAGATAAAAAGTAGGCCATCGCGATCATCCAGACCGTACTATCACCAAATCCTGCAATCGCGGTATCAATCGGCGTGACGCCTAATAGCACACAACAGGTCAAGCCGATGATTGCCACCCCAGCGATAGGCAACGGCTGGGTAATACACCCGATAATCGTACTGACAAAGATTGCCAACATTTGCCATCCGAGCAAACTCAAATCACTTGGACGCAGTGGGGCAGCCAGCCAAAGTATCAGGCCACAGCTGAGCGGCCAAATGAGTTTTCGATAGTTGACTGGATTCAAATGTGACATACGTAAAACCGCCTTTCAATTAACTTCAGTTGAGGCACGCTAGTCTGAACTGGCTCGGTCAAGCTGTGGGGTATCAATCACAATTGAGATACTTACCAGTAGCTTGGTTATCACTGAATGTTCAACTAGCCAATCAGTCTCAGAATAGACATGTCAGTGTAAACCGAGTTCTAGCTTGGCAGCTCGTGACATCTTAGCGACTGACCATGCGGGTTTCCAGACAAGATTAATGAGCACCTGGTCAACATCATTCAACGCGCCTAGTGCTGCCTTGATGTGGTCGTCCAGATAGCCCGTCAATGGGCAGCCCATAATGGTGAGCGTCATCGTGACGGTACACAGTTGAAGGTCGGCGTCATAAGCAACGTCGTAAATTAACCCCAGGTCGACGATGTTAACGCCGAGTTCGGGGTCGATGACGGTTCGTAAGGCGGTTAACGCCGCTTCCTTAAATGATGGCCTTGTCTTGATCATGAAAAATAACCTCCTTTGAATGACGCCCCCGTCACGGCGATGGCAGCCGCTGTGACGGGGGCGCAATCCTTATTTGATAAATTTGACTTGTTCGTTGATTTTCTTGATTTCGGCTTCCTTGCGTTCATTAAAAATGACTTTGTTCTTCTCAAATAAGTTGTCACCGTTCGTATCGATCGAGACGATCAGCGGGCCAAAGTCTTTAACTTCACAAGCCCAGAGTGTTTCGGGCATGCCGAGGTCCTTCCACTGTGCATCAACGATTTTTTCAACATGCAGCGCCGCGTATACCGCGTTACCTGCGGGATAAACCAGATGGAGGGCGTGATATTTTTTGCAGGCGCGTTCTGTCCCGGGGCCCATCCCACCCTTACCAACGATCAACTTAACGTGGGTTTCCTTGACAAAGGCTTCTTCGAATTTTTCCATTCGCATACTCGTGGTTGGACCGACCGCTACCATCTGATAGTGGCCGTCGCCAAGATCTTTGATGATTGGACCAGCGTGTAAAATGGCCCGGTCAGTAACGTTGACGGGTAACGGCCGGTGTTCTTCGACTAACCGACGATGCGCGACGTCCCGACAAGTTGTGAGTGAACCAGTCAGGTAGACGATGTCGCCGATTCGAATGTCTTTGATGTCGTCATCTGAGATGGGCGTAGTTAAATGGTAAGTTTTCATGATAATTCGACTCCTTTGTTCAGTGGTAATTCGTAATTTAAATCTTGGTCAAAGTTAATGAGACCGCGCCGGTGGGACCAGCAACCAGTGCTGACGGCGACGCCGATCGTTGATGGATGCCGGGCCGTATTTTCAACGTTAACGCCCATGACCGATTTTTGACCACCAAAGCCTTGTGGTCCGAGACCAATGTGGTTGATGCCGTCTTCCAAGAGGTGTTCCAACTTAGCGGCGTTCGCATTGGGATTCTCACTATCGACGCGGCGCATCAAAGCGAGTTTGGAATTCAACGCGGCGGTCTCAACGGAGGTCGCCACGCCGATGCCGACGAGTAGTGGTGGGCAAGCATTGATACCGTAGCTCGTCATGCGATCCATGACAAACCGAACGACGCCTTCGTAGCCTTCACCAGGCATCAGCACTTTGGCAGCACCAGGCAAGGTACAACCACCACCGGCCATGTAAACGTACATTGAAATGTCCGTACCGTTGCCGTCGACTTGTAAGAAAATCGACGGGATACCGTCACCAATATTCATGCCAGTATTGTATTCGTCGAACGTTTGAACGGCGTTGTGCCGTAGTGGCGCCTTCTTCGTGCCACGATAAACGGCATCCTTTAAAATCTGGTTCAATTCTCCGAGTAACGGGAATTGGGCGCCACATTTGATGAAGAATTGTAACGCCCCCGTATCTTGACAGCTCGGTCGCTGCAGCTTGTTAGCGAGTAACTGATTTTCCATCATCGTATCGTAAACGAGCTTTTGTAAGGGATCGACTTCAATTTTGCTGAGTTCTTCGAGTTTAGCCGTCACGTCATCGGGTAAGCGGTGACTGATGAGGGCAATGTAGTCGGCCAAGATGTCACGCATCCGTTGCCCCTTGGTCGATAGTGTGGGTTCGGTATAGTCGTAAGTCATTGTATCCATGGTTGATTTCCTCCTATCAATTTACAGCTTCATTGTAGGCAACCCTGGGCACGCAGACTAACCGCTAGATGATGACTTCGACGGCACGAGGTGTTGTGAAAAACCACGCAATCAACCAAATTTGGCATGTGGTATGACAAAAAAGTACCAGTCTAATTCAGTTGTAGATACTGAATTAGACTGGTACTGAGCGATGAAGATATATTTCGGACCGACAAGTGTGACCAATCATTATCACAAAAATTGTTATGCCATTAATTATTGATTGAGCAGATTTTTTAATTGTGCGACTTTAGTTTTGAGTGCTTGGTATTCTTCAAAGTGTAATTTGTAAGCACAACTCTCACAGGCACTCAGTTGATCGACCGTTGCCAGTTGCGCCCAGTGCGTCATTTGTGCTTGGACCCAGGCGGTTTGCGTGGGCGTCAGTGGTTGTTTGAATGCTGAGCGCGGCCCTTTTGAGAGGTGCTCGCGGTAGTTCGAAGGCGTCTGACCGAAATGCCGTTTGAACATCAAATTAAATGACTTGACCTCCTGGAACCCATTTTTGAGTGCAACGTCTGCAATTTTTCGATTAGGATCTTCCAAGTCGGCAATTGCATGTTGCAAGCGGCAACGCGTCAGGTATTCGTAAAAATTGATGCCGAGTTCAGCTTTAAAAATACGGGACAAATAGGCCGTGGAGTAGTGACTGATGGCGGCTGCCGATTCGAGCGTGACGGGCTGATCGTAGTGCTGATTGAGGTTGTCGATAACCCGGCTGAGTGAGCTTTGCTTTTTCGGCTGCGGATAGGCAATCGTTGCCTGAGTGTCAAAAAAGTCATGATGTAACAAGTTGGTCAGCTGGAAATAGGCTGCGTTTAGCTCGAATGCGGACCAATTTGATTGATGCAGTCCGGTATAGAGCTGTGCCAGAATTTGCCGGATGGTCTGGTAGTCGCGATGTTGCGGTGTCGTCACGCTGTTTAGGTGAAACGCCCCGTGTGACAAGTCGAGTCCTTGGCTGGTGTAGAATGCAGGGGCGATATGTAAGCGCAGCGCCAGACATTCTGGATCCAGGGCAAACGTGGCGTGACCGCAGTTGGCGTTGATTAAAATTAAGTCGTTGGCTTTTAAATCATACCGGCGGCCGTCAACGTTGACTTCCACGTGGCCTTGTAGTAGCCAGAATAATTCGATTTGCGGATGCCAATTATAGTGGTAACTACCAATCGTATAGGCGAGCAAGTCGAAGTTTACCGCGGGTGTCGATTGAAAGTGTTGGTTGGATAGCATTAAAAATCACCTCCGAGGATCATTGGATAAAATCATGAATCCGTTTACTTTAGCTTACATGTTTTGAGATGATTTGAACAGTGTCATCAGAAAAGGAACTGGTATCAATGGCCCATCGTACGTTATGATAGAGATACGCTGGATTTTAGCGGACAAGGTTGGCCGAGATAAAAAGCCGACTGAACAATGGCTGAGCGTCGTTACCAAGGTTACTGGCGCAAACTAGCAATGTTAGTGTGACAGTGCGTTTGGCCAATCAGATTTTGAAATCACGATGAATTAATGATGGAATGGTGGGAAAATTGTGACGCAACAACAAATTGTCAACCACGCCTTGCGTGCCTTATTGTATGAAGTGACGGTCAACCCGAAGCCGGGCTTAGTCGATCCCGTGTCGGCGGGGCCACATCCTGATATGAACGCATTTATGTTCATCGATAGTGCCCTGAGCCTGGAACCTTATTTTAAGGCTTGTGCAAGTGCTGGCGCGACTTATACCGATGCCGACCTGACTGGTTTGTTTCAGCAGATTCGGACCGTTGGCATTGAAGCTGAGCAGACGATGTTTACGGCGACGCATGGTGTCAATACCCATAAAGGCGCCGTTTTTTCACTGGGCGTGTTGGTGACAGCCGCCGCTTATCAGCAGCAACAGCCCGCAAAGTCATTAGCGTCCATTGTCCAAGCGATGTTAACGGGGCTGACGGCTAACGACTTTAGTGGGTTAGCTGACAAGGACCCATCGGCGTTGACAGCGGGAGAACGGCAGTATTTGACATACGGCATCAAAGGGATTCGTGGCGAGGCGGAAGCCGGTTACCCGACAGTCATGCAGGTGGCGTTGCCGGCCCTCAAGCGAAGCCAGGGCACCATCAATCAGCGGTTGTTAGATACGCTGATGGCCATCGTTCAGGCAACGGTCGATACGAATTTGGTCAAACGAGCCAATGATTCGCACGTCGTTGATTGGGCGCACGCGCAGGCTGCTAAGTATTTTGAATTGGGCGGTAGCCAAACGTCAGCCGGAATGGCTTTCTTACGGGATCTCAATCAGGAATTTCTGGCGCATAATTATAGTCTTGGTGGGTCAGCTGACTTACTGATTCTGACGATTTTTCTGGGACTTGAGGCTGGAATATTAGCATAATCATGAGTGTCATTGCGGTTGGCGATGACGCTTTTTTAATATCCAATATTTATGTGAGTGGATTTTTGGCGGCTGTTGATTGTTAAAATGGAGTGGGCGATTCATGCGGATGTGAGCTAGAACCAGCCACGATAGACCTAGTTGTTATCACTAACATAGAATTGCAATTACGAAAAATTTAATGCTAAATATTAAAAAGTTAACTGCACCTAACAATTGTTTGCATTACGGTTAATTATCAGGTATGCTTATGACGATGTAGAAAACCGACTACCGCGATGAACGGAGGAAATTTGATGCTAAAAGTACAAAACCTCACCGTGGCATACAGTGACACACCAGTCTTTACTGATGTTGCCGTTAACTTTAACGCCGGCAAAATTACTGGAATCATTGGTCCCAACGGTGCGGGCAAATCAACAATGATCAAAGCCATGTTAGGCTTGATCAAGTCCCAATCTGGAACCGTCGAATATCAAGGTCGTGCGCTAAAACAATTTCAAAAACAGATTGCCTACGTTGAACAACGTAAGGATCTCGATTTAACTTTCCCAATCAATGTTTTTGATGTCGTTTTGACCGGGACCTATGGCAAACTGGGCCTCTTTAGAGAACCGAGCAAGGCTGACCGCGCTCGGTGCCAAGCTGCCCTTGAACAGCTAGCTCTGACTGATTTAGCGGACCGCCAAATCAGCCAATTGTCAGGGGGACAGTTGCAACGGGTGTTCGTTGCGCGTGCCCTCGTCCAAGAAGCAGATATTATTATTTTGGATGAACCGTTTGTTGGCATTGATTTACAGAGTGAGACGGCTATCATGACGATCTTGCACCAGTGGCGTGACGCTGGCAAGATGATCATTGTCGTCCATCATGATTTAAACAAAGTCTCACGCTACTTTGATGACTTGGTCATCTTGAATCACGGCATGATTATGGTCCCGTGGATGACGTTTACACGCCTGCCAATATTGAACGCACGTTTAGCGCTGATCTTTCGGCCGTACTGTTTACGAAGGAGGGTCAACAATAATGCAATCAATTACAACTTTTATTGCGGCGTTAGGGAAGTATGATTTCCTGCAAAGCGCCCTGATTACCGCCATCATGGTTGGTGTCATGTCTGGAATCATTGGAAGTTTTATTATCTTACGCGGCATGTCGATGATGGGGGATGCCATCTCACATGCCGTGCTACCTGGAGTGGCCGTTGCGTACATGCTAGGCATCAACGTGATGATTGGGGCCTCCGTCTTCGGCATCCTTGCCGCAGGACTGATTGGCTTTGTCGCGAGTCGCAGTAAGATCAAGACGGATACGTCGATTGGGATCGTCTTTAGTGCCTTTTATGCACTGGGGTTCATTTTGATCTCGTTAGCTGAAAGTTCAACTAACTTACACCACATTCTGTTTGGTAATATTTTAGCTGTTAGTGATACCGATATGATGACAACGACGGTCGTATTAGGCTTAGTGATTTTATTCGTTGTCTTCTTCTATAAAGAACTCTTGATTACGTCCTTTGACCCGACTTTCGCCAAGACGTACGGCTTGAAAGTGCAACTGCTGCACTACGCCTTAATGCTCGTCTTAACATTAGTGACGGTCTCGGCATTGCAAACGGTTGGGATTATTCTGGTGGTCGCCATGTTGATTACACCGGCGGCAACCGCCTTTCTATGGACGGAACGCTTAGCCATCATGTTAGGCTTGTCCGCCTTGATTGGGGTCTTATCTTCAGTAGTTGGGCTGTACCTCAGCTACACCTTTAACTGGGCATCGGGTCCTGCAATCGTGTTAGTGGCCGCAATCTTCTTTGGCATCTCATTCATTGTGTCACCAAAGCAAGCACTCTTGCCAACGTTATGGAAAGGGCAAGCCGCAGCGCGGCGGGTAACTGCATGAAGACGAAATTAATTGCCCTCGTGGGTGTGATTGCAATGATTACTGGAATGGCATTTTTCTTGAACCAACGCCAACAAAATGCCCGTGCAACGACGACGAGTGCCAAGCTCCGAGTCGTCAGCACCAACTCCATCCTAGATGATATGGTCAAGAATGTCGGTGGCCAGTACGTTCAGAACTATAGTATTGTCAAGCGGGGAACGGACCCGCATGAGTATGAACCACGTCCAACCGATATTGCGGCGACTGCGGAAGCCGATGTAATTTTCTACAACGGCTTAAATCTGGAAACCGGTGGGAATGGCTGGTTTAAGAAGTTAGTGACGTCTTCGAAGAAAGATTTTGACCACGACGTCTTTGCAGCAAGTAAAGGCATCAAAGTGAAGTATTTGACGACGAACGTGAACGAACCGGACCCCCACGCTTGGTTGGATCTCGCCAATGGGATTCAGTATGTGAAGAATATTAATCGGACCTTGCAAGCCAAGGATCCCAAACATGCCGCTCAGTATCAAAAAAATACGGACCGTTACGTGGCTAAGTTGACGCGTTTACATGAAACCGCACAGACGAAGTTCAAACAAATTCCGGCTTCACAACGGTTGTTGGTCACTTCAGAAGGTGCATTCAAATATTTCTCAGCGGCCTACCATGTGCCCGCTGCCTATATTTGGGAAGTGAACACGGAATCACAGGGAACACCAGCCCAAATGCGAACAGCTTTGAAGAAGATTGAAGGGACCCAGGTTCGGAGTTTATTCGTCGAATCCTCCGTCTCACCGAAATCAATGAACAAACTGTCGCAGGAGACTGGGATCCCAGTTGCCAGCACGATTTTTACCGATTCATTGGCCGCTGAGGGTAAACCAGGCGATACGTACTATTCGATGTTGAAGTGGAACCTAGATAAGATTTATGCTGGACTGACTCGGTCGTAAGTACAACGGCGGTGAGGACAGTACTACAAATTAATTATTAATCATACAAGGAATACTCCTACCGAGGGTGATAGGCTAACAATTAAAGTTTGTCTACCTTTGATAGGGGTATTTTTGGGATTTACGGGAAGTATGATCAGGTGTCACTAGCTCAAGCTGAACAGGTTAAACTAAAATTCGCTCAACAGTTACAACGGAAGGGGTTCTTGTTATGACGGAAAAGCAATCGCATTTAGAACACAGTGTTGACCAGATGATGGCCGCCCTAGATGGTGATTATTCACATGTTTCTATCCATGAGGTTAGTAGTCAACCGGCCCCACAGTATTCAGCCCAAGAGATCAAGGCCATTCGCAAGGCGGTTGACTTGAGCCAACTGTTGTTAGCCGCAGTCTTGGCGGTCTCGCCACGCACGGTTAAAGCATGGGAAACTGGTCGTTCACGTCCTAGTCGAACCGCTTGTCGGTTGTTAGAAGTTATTCAAAAAGACCCGAGCGTTATTGAGCTATTAATTGGTGATTAGCTTGGATAGATATGCCTAGCAATGTAGATAAGTCGAGGTTTAAGGCTTGCCTACATTGCTAGGCTTTTTTTCGTCCCGTTTTCAGAAATTGTCGTTCATCGGCATTATCCAAGCCACAACTCACGTGACATGTGTGGGACGAGACAACTGATATTAAACAAGCATGCACTCAGAAGAAACTGGAATGATGATACGCAAGGAGATGCATCAGAGGCTGTTTACCAATCCCGTTTATTAAGGCGTGTTGCCGATTAATGAAGAAGGTTAACAAAATGCTATTTCAATATTGATTCCCAATTTTTTATCAATTTATTAATATCAAATTACGGATGCTAAACGCGCACAACACGGCAGCCAGCGCCATTGAAACTAGATAGTCTTATGGTGGTAGCGCCTAATATTCGAGACGAAAATTGTGACAGCGCTTTAATTTTGTTTATAGAAGCATACAATTATCCTTGCTTAAATATATAAAATCTGTAATAGTAGTACATAGATAGTTAAACACGATAACAATGTTTCTGCTTTATTAATATTGTAATCAAATGTCATGATAATTGCCTGTCAGCGTTTTCCTATTGAGGAGGGGGTTAGGAGCTTGACGAACAGTTGTTGGTTGCTTCGGATTTGGTAATTACTCGGGGGGTAGTGCAAGAATGCAACGATTACAGGAACAAAAACGGTATTATAAGATGTACAAAAGTGGACGCTTTTGGGTTGTAGCAGGGATCATGGTTTTTGGCGCTGGGGTAAGTCCGATGATTGGACACGCAGATACGAATGATGCTGTGACGACAGCTCAAACTAGCGTGTCTGCCACATCAACAAGCACTGGTAACACCGTGGCTTTGAAAGGTTCAGCAAATAATACGGCGGTGACGACGAAATCATCCGCGACGGATGAAACCGAAAATCAGTCGATCACTCAAGTCACTACGACTGCTGAAAATACCGGGCAGAAAGCTAATACAACTCAAAATGCTGAGGCCGTGGCTGCAAAAACTCAGTCAACGGCGGCAACAGCTGAACAATCAAATCAGCAGACTAGTGTAACGCAGACAACTGCTGTAGCTGATAAATCGACTGCTACAGTGGCTAACTTGAGCACTGAACAAACCGCAGGAACGACATCGAACACGAACACTGAACAAACAGTGGACAAGGCACAGAATACGAAGGCTACTCAAACCACTAAAACGACATCGGCCACAAGCACTACGCAAACAACGGGCACGACATCGAACACGAATGCTGCGCAAACGACAGAAACAACAGCGAATAATACCGCTGAGCAGCCGAACCAGCCAACCGAATCAGCCACCAATTCAACTACAACGGACAGCAATGCCACATCGACTGTCAAACAATCAGAAACCACGACGCCAACCATCGCAGCTGCGACCGATGTCGATGATGAGGATGTTAGCTCTCAATTTGCTGATGCCAATTTGTTGACCGCTGTTCGTAGCGGCCTTGGATTAACGGCTCAAGACAAACTGACGGTCAATACCATCAAAGCATACAAAAACGCAGATCTCAAAGTTCAGGCAGTTAAGTGGAATAGTGATGGTACTGGCGATTATCAACCAGTGACCAGTTTACAGGGATTGCAGCTATTGGCTAACTTACCAGCTGGCACCACGACGAGCGTGACGGTGAAAATTGGGGCGAATTATCGGGAAATACCGCAATTTGACTTTTCACCACTACAAAGCGTTCAATTATATGACCTTAATTTATACACCTTTTATTGGGGTGCCGTGACCGATGAACAATTACAGCTGCTTGCTGGTTTGGATCCGAGTCAAATCCATAATTTGGAATTTTCCTCACCGAATAAATATCAATCCAATCCATACGGGATGACGAATCGCCAGTTTAATATCTTGGTTCCGTTTGTTAAAGCTGCCATTGAAAACAGCGGCAAGGCATCGCAAATGATTGGGTTTTCGGGTAATCGAATCAGTGATTTTAGTGCTTTGAAGTCATTGGTGCCAACTAAGAGTGGTCAAGTGACTGGGTTGTTCGAGAATATTTATCTCCAGAATAAGGTCTCCTATCGACCCGGTGACACCGTCGAGGTTACCTCAGAGCTGACGGGGCTTCAAGGTGAATCATTGAATTATACGGCGCGGTACTATCAAGATGATGGCACCGCCAATGGCAAACTCGTGCAGGCCGACGCGCACCTGGCGACCGTCACTGATGCCGATGGTACCACTCATGAAGTTTGGAAATACACGTTGGTTAATCCAAAAGTCAATAATGGCTACTTGATTTATGGAACCTTTTATTATGCGGACGGAATTTGGAAGCGCTATTATACGGATGCTGCGGGTAATCCAATCGACTATTTTAACATCGCTGCCGGTGCACTTGTTTATCAGCCGGTGACGAGTTCTAAAGCTCAGCTAACGTTTAACCCGAGCGAAGTTGTGATGGGACCCGATGCGAGTTGGAATTATCTGGCACATATTGCCAGTGTGACAGACTATGATGGCAACGCCATTGAGTCCAATGCTTGGGGTGATTTGTCCATTAAGAACGTGACGCCCCTGCCAGACTTAACCACTGCGGGCGTTCAGAATGTGACGTTCACCTATACGGATAATCAAGGCAACGAACTGACGGCAACGGCCCTCGTCAAAGTGGTGGCAAGCCAAGCTAACATTACGGCCAAAGCCCCACAGACGGTTTGGCCGCAAGAAGTTGCCAAGCTGTCAGTAGCGGATTTGGTTCAGCAAGTTACCGATGCGACTGGCCAGGTCGTGAACGATGTTACCAACGTTGCCATGACGCCAATCGACAAAACGCAGGCGGGACCACAAGCGATTACCTTGACTTATACAGATGCGGCAGGGAATCAAGTGACCGCAATTACGACGATTACGGTTGATTTAGCTGAACTGAAGACCGCGCCTGTTCAATTGGTCGCCGGACCAAACGCACAGTGGCACTACGGGATGAGTGTTGCCGGCGTGACGGATAGTTTAGGCCATCCGGTTGAGGTTGATCAAGCAACGATTAACGTCATTAGTGCACCTAATCTGAGCCCCGAATTGATTGGTCAGCCACAAACCGTTATCTTGGCATATGTGGACGACCTTGGGCGCACACAACAGGTTAATGCAATTGTGACGACAACCAAATCACAGGCCCAGTTGTTTGGTCGGGATGTCACCCTCATCGCTGGTCCAGCAGCTGATTGGACGCTAAGTGATAGTGTGGACTGGTCCAAGAGCTTGATGAGTGATGGCCAACCGCTTTCTGAGTCCGACGTGTCTGAGGTGACAGCTGATTTGAAGCCGAATCTGCAAGTTCCAGGTCAGTATGCCTTGCAGTTGAGTTACGTCGATGCTGCCGGCAACTTAATTACTGGAACGGCCACTGTTAATGTGATGGCTTCGCAAGCAGCGCTGCAGGTGAAAAATAGCCAAATTAAGGTCGGTAGCGTTTGGCAAGCTGGCGACAACCTTGTTCAGGTCACTGATCAGAACGGTGAAGCGGTTGGTATTGATCAGCTAACGGTGACTAAATCGGTAGATACAAGTGTTGCTGGGGTGTATCCGGTGACTTACACGTATACGGATGCAGTCGGTAATGTGTTAACCGAAACGGCCTTCATCACCGTTGTTGAAGACCCAACTGACCCCGGTGATGGCGGTGGTACAACTGACCCCGGTGATGGCGGTGGTACAACCGACCCCGGCGATGGCGGTGGCACAACTGACCCCGGTGATGGTGGCGGCACGACTGACCCCGGCGATGGCGGTGGTACAACTGACCCCGGTGATGGCGGTGGCACGACCAATCCAGGTGATGGCGGTGGTACAACTGATCCAGGCGATGGCGGTGGTACAACTGATCCAGGCGATGGCGGCAGCACAACTGACCCCGGCGAAGGTGATGGCATTACTGACCCGGGTAACGGTGGTGATACGACCAATCCTGATGATAATGTCGACACGACTAATCCTGATAAGCAACCGGTCATTGATGATGGTGAGGCCGATGTTATTGATAAGCCAGATTTGAGCGGCAATGCTGGCTCAAATGGCGATAACGACAATACCGGGTCCAATCAAGCTCGTCCAGCGACGCAACCAAGTCAATCTCAGCAGCGCGTAAGTTTGACGTCTAAACATCAGGTGACACCAGCGACTGAGACAATTGCGAAGGCTAAAATCCAACCGGCGGCAGCAAGTGCGGTTGCGGGCGTAGATCATGCCCAAGCGAAAACTCAGGCAAAACTGCCGCAAACGAATGAAGCACCGTTCGAGTGGGCCGCACTCATGGCCGGGCTCATTGGACTGGTCGGCGCGTTAGGCTTCACTAAACGGCGGCGCCACAACAATTAACAAAGGGTCTTTAAGCTTTTGAAAAGGACCGCGAGTTCTCAATCAAATGAGAATTCGCGGTCCTTTTTTGACTGACATTGTTATCAGCGCCTGATTAAACTAGTGTCGATAACCTAGTCTTCTGATTCAAATGACAATTCCGTCATCGACAGCTCCAAGTCGTCGAGCACGTCATTTTCACTCAAAAATTGTTCCCAGGCGGCTGGCGTTTGTTCGCGGGTGTGGGGGACGATCTTGTCATGAATGTTGGCGATGACCTCGTCCAACATTTTATCGGCTTGCCGGGCGATTTCAGCGTCATTATATTGTCGAGCGGGTGCGCGGTCGGCGTTTTGGCGATTGAGAAAATCGGTTGCCTTATCCATAAAAATGGTGATGACCTGGGAGTTATCAGCCAGGTATGTTTTTAGTGTTTCGTTATCCACAGTGTTGTTCCTTTCTTCGTTGAGTCGTACCTCTAATATACCACGCTGTTCTGAATTTAGCTGGCCTAAATCTCAGTAACCGGCTGAGCCAATCAGGTCCTGCTAGGAACTTGGTGGCAAGCACACAAAACGTTCGGATTGTAAACGCTTACGAATACCTTTTCACAAAGCCGACACTTTAAAAATGGTTCACAAGCTAAAATAATTAGAATCCCGGTATAATCCCATTTATAGCGATAATTACGTTTAAATTTTTCAAAAAAGTAATTTATTTTTAAAAAATTAACAAAAATGTGAGCGGTTGCGTTATAATACTTGTGAGTTAAGTAACTAAGTGTTTCAGATATCTCACAACAAGAAGCTCAATGGAAGAAGGATATTGATATGGATAAGAAGCAACGCAAAATCGTTATCGTCGGTGATGGCTCAGTCGGTTCCTCATTTGCATTTTCGTTGGTCCAAAATTGTGCGCTCGATGAATTAGTGATCGTTGATTTGGTCAAGCAACATGCTGAGGGCGATGTTAAAGATTTGGAAGACGTTGCCGCGTTTACGAATGCGACGAATGTTCATACTGGTGAATACGCGGATGCCCATGATGCCGATATCGTGGTGATTACGGCCGGGGTGCCCCGCAAGCCTGGTGAAAGCCGACTTGATCTGGTCAATCGGAATACCAAAATCTTGGAATCGATTGTTAAACCAGTAGTGGCTAGCGGATTTAACGGCTGCTTCGTCATTTCAAGCAATCCCGTCGATATTTTGACTTCCATGACGCAACGGTTATCCGGTTTTCCACGTAACCGGGTAATCGGAACGGGGACTTCCCTTGATACGGCACGGCTCCGGGTCGCTTTGGCCCAGAAGTTGAACGTCTCGACGGATGCAGTCGATGCCGCCGTTTTAGGAGAACATGGCGACACGTCCATCGTGAACTTCGATGAGATCAAAATTGCTTATCAACCACTGAATACTGTCACGACCGTCGATGACCAGTTTAAGGCCGACATCGAACAAGCCGTTCGTGGCAAGGGTGGCAAGATCATTGAACAAAAGGGTGCGACCTTCTATGGGGTAGCCATTAGTTTAATGCAGATTTGCCGGGCAATTTTGAACGACGAAAGTACCGAATTGATTATCTCAGCACCATTAGCTGGGGAATACGGCATTCATGATTTATATCTGGGCTCACCAGCCATCATCAATCACAATGGGGTTGAAAAAGTGATCGAAGCCGAATTGTCTGACGACGAACGCGGCCGGATGCAGCATTTTGCCAGCAAGATGCTTGATATGATGAATGTCGCATCATAAGAATGAAATAGTGGGTAGGAGGAATTGAGATGACACTCAACAAAGTCAAATACCGGGATTTTCTAGCGCCGTTGATCGTCGGCCTGATTATCTGGTTCAGCAGTCCCATCAAGCCAGCGGACGTTTCAATGAATGCTTGGCACATTTTAGCCATTTTCGTGGCAACGATTATTGGTTGTATTACCCGGCCGTTACCAATTGCCGGTGTGGCCATCATTGGTTTGACCCTGACCGTTTTACTGGGCGTCGTGCCCATGGATACGGCGGTCGCGGGATTCGGGAGTAGTACCGTTTGGATGATTGCCATGGCCTACTTCATGTCCCGGGGCTTCATCAACACCGGTTTAGGCCGGCGGGTCGCGTTGGTGTTCGTGCGACTGTTTGGTAAACGAACCCTTGGATTGGCCTACGCGCTGATTGGGGTCGACTTGGTCACGGCACCCGCCACCCCAAGTAACACGGCCCGTGCCGGTGGGATCGTCTATCCAATTATTCAATCTCTGGCCGAAACGTTTGGTTCCGATCCTAAAGACGGGACACAAAGTAAAATTGGGTCGTTTCTTGTGTTTGCCGAATTTCACGGTGATTTGATTACCAGTACGATGTTTATGACAGCGATGGCGCCAAACTTGGTGGCTGTCACCTTAGCTAAGAGCCTTCACATTACTTTATCGTGGATGCAGTGGTTCCTAGCAGGGATCGTTCCCGGCATTATTTGTTTGTTGGTTGTGCCATATTTAATCTATAAAATGTATCCACCAGAAATCAAAGATACGCCCAATGCCAAGGAATGGGCTGACAATGAGTTGAGCAAAATGGGCAAGATGAGCTTACCAGAAAAAATCATGGGCGCTGTCTTCCTATTAGCCTTAGTTTTGTGGATGTTATCAAGCTTTATCGGTTTGGAAGCCTCATTAGTTGCCTTTATGGCCGTTTCATTGCTGTTAGTTGCTGGGGTATTGTCCGTTGACGATGTCCTGCACGAAACTGGTGCTTGGAACACGTTGGTTTGGTTCTCGATTTTGATCTTCATGGCCAATGAGTTAAACAAACTCGGGTTTATTCCGTGGTTATCAGGTGCCATTGGTGGCGCGCTGAAAGGCTTCAGCTGGGGAATTGTCTTGGCAGCGTTAGTGCTGTTCTACTTCTACAGTCATTATTTGTTTGCCAGTGGGACGGCCCACGTGTCTGCCATGTACGGCGCATTGCTCGGGGTGGCGGTTTCTGCCGGTGCTCCCGCGGCCTTCTCAGCATTGATGCTCGGCTTTACCGGGTCGATCTTTGCTTCGACGACGCATTACGCGAATGGTCCGGCCAGTGTGCTCTTCGGTTCGGGTTATGTGACGCAAGGTAAATGGTGGCAGTTAAACTTCGTACTTGGTCTCTTCTACTTAGTCGTTTGGGGTGGTGTTGGCGCGCTCTGGATGAAAGTAATTGGCATTTGGTAGACTGAGCGACTGAAAAAACAGGTACCAGGCTGCCGCGAATCGGTCAGCGTTGGTACCTGTTTTAGTAAGCCACATTTATGATTGAAGTGGGGTGGCTTGGTCTTCTTGTAAGACGCGGTTTGCTACGGCTTCGTCAATAATGATGTCCGTGAGCAGATGTCCCCGCAGCGCACCCAGCAAGGCCTTACTTTTAAACTTGCTTTTGATGACGCCAAAGCGCCGGGGCACCTTCAAAATGGCGGCCATCTTAGCGCCGAATAACTTGTCATGGTCGGTGTTGAGAATCCGGCCGTTGATATCGTAAGGACGACCATAAAGCATGCCAGCGACGGCCTCAGGATCCGCGCCACCCAAGATGGCTTGTTGATGGGCTTTCCACACTGGAATCGAGTCGATCGATGCCAAGGTCCCGATACCCGCGAACAACATGTCCATCCGGTCAAAATTACTGATGGCCGGTGTAATGGCGGGTTCCTGGGCAAGTGCCTGGTGAGCCCGGTCATTAAACAGGTAGAGTGGTGCTGGAATCGTCACGTACTTCGCGCTGAACTTCGCAGCCGCTTTTTGTACGAGTGGGGTCGACCCATTGGCAGCGTTGGTTTTCAAGTTGTCACCCATGAACTGCGTAAACAGCAAGTCATCGCGGGTGCTAATCTGAAAGTTGTCGATGACGCTGAGGACGGTGCCGCCCCACGCCACGCCGATAATCTGACTTTGCAAGATTTGATGTTGAATCTCTTCTGCGGCGAATTGAATGACATGGCGTTCATCGTCACTGGTCGTATCGGCATCTTTAATGATGTAAATGTGATCAATCGGAAATTGTTTTTTGAATTTGGTTTCTAGTTCGCCATTGCGCTCGATGGGGGTGTTGATGCTGATTTTTACTAACCCGGTCGCCATTGCTTCGTCCAGATATTTGGAAATCAAGTAACGACTGACTTGATATTTTTTAGAAATTTCAGCAATGTTGATTTTCGATAAGTAGTAATCATGGGCAATCCCAATGAGCAGGCGGCGATGGTTCATATCGTCCATATCGATGACCTCTTCGTTTAAAGATAAGTTCATTATACCAGATAAACGGCATTTTAAAAATTTAAAAAATACAGATTAAATTTGATATTTTTTAAAAATGGTCGTACACTGAATTTAACAAAGATGAACGGTATTTTGACGAAAGAGAAGGCATGACAAAATGGTTGAACAAGATGAAATTCTAAAGCTGCACGCGGCGCATACCGGCGTGTTGGAAGTCAAATCGGATTTGGCAGTGACGGACAAGGCAGAACTCGGACAGGCTTACACTCCGGGAGTTGCGGTGATTTCGAAGCTGATTGCGGCCCATCCTGAACTGAAGGCGAAGTACACGATGAGTGGTAAATTGGTCGCCTTGATCACGGATGGTTCGGCTGTCTTGGGACTCGGCAACATCGGCCCGGCTGGTGGTTTGCCGGTCGTAGAAGGTAAGGCTTTACTCTATAAAAACTTAGCTGGCATCAACGCGATTCCGTTAGCACTCAATCAGGTCAGCGTTTCTGAAATGGTCAAGACCATCAAGAACCTGTCGCTTTCGTTTGCTGGGATTCATCTCGAAGATATTACGGCGCCCAAGTGTTTCGAGTTGGAAGCCGCGCTCAAAGCTGAGTTGAACATCCCAGTTTACCACGACGACCAAGAAGGGACGGCCATCGTGGTGTTGGCAGGATTGATCAATGCCGCCCACGTGGTTGGCAAATCTTTACAACAGCTACGGGTCGTTGTGAATGGCGTTGGAGCTTCTGGTTTGGCCACTGCTCGTTTGCTCGCGGCAGTCGGCGTCAAACAACTGACGCTCGTCGACGTATACGGGGTCGTGACTGCGGATGATTCGCGCTATAACCGTTACCAACGGGACTTAGCTAAGCAACTCGGCACACCGGCAACGTTGAAGGGCCAACCTTTGGCGAAGGTCATGGCAAATCAAGACGCATTTATCGGCTTGTCGGATGCCAATGTCTTGTCCGCAGGCGCCGTGCACTTGATGAATCATGATCCAATCATTTTCGCGTTGGCGAACCCGGTACCAGAAATCGACCCAGCCGTTGCTGAAAAGGCGGGTGCGGCAGTGATTGCGACCGGCTCAAGTCAGTATCCTAATCAGGTCAATAATATTTTGGCCTTCCCAGGATTATTCAAAGGATTGCTCGAAAATGGGGTCAAACAAGTCGATGATGACTTGCAAGTTAAAATCGCCAAAGCGTTGGCGGCCACGGTCAAGAATCCGACCGCGCAAGCCATTGTCCCCAGCGTGTTTGATCCAGCCGTGGTGCCAAACGTGACGGCCGCGGTTGCCGCTTCAGCCGAGACTAGTCAAGCATAGGAGGGTTCCAGATGACAGCGCAAGTCGTTGAGTTACAACTGAATAATTCACGCGAACGCACACATTGGCAACAATTCTTAAGCTCACTGGATATCACTAATTTCAGTGATCAGGAAGTGGATAAAATCGACTTGACCCTGGGCTTGATGGAAGACGACCAGTTAGTCGGGACCGGTTCATTAGCTGGGAACGTGCTGAAATACGTCGGCGTTTGTAATCGGGATAGTCAGCCGGGAGCACGGTTCAATCAAATCGTGAGTGCACTAGTCAGCCGTGCGTTTCAAGCCCAACAGTTTCATTTGATGGTCTTCACGAAAGCTAAGTATTCGCAGAGCTTTCAACACGTAGGCTTTAAAGAGCTGGCGCACTCGGATGAAGCGGCGGTGCTTGAAAACGGGACGCCGGATATTGCTGATTTTGTTCAACAGTTACCGACGATTCCGGATCAGGAAAACAAGCGCATTGGTGCGATCGTGATGAACGCCAACCCGTTTACTCAGGGCCATCGCGAATTGGTCGCTCAAGCGGCTGCGGCCTGTGACTTGGTGTACGTCTTCGTGGTCGCCACCAACGCTAGTTTATTCAAAACTGCCGAACGGCTTGAGTTAGTTCGACAGGGCACCGCAGACTTGGCGAATGTCCGGGTCGTCAGCGGGGGCGATTATCTGGTCAGTGCAGCTACCTTTCCTGCTTATTTCTTAGACTCAGCGGAAAGTGCCATTAAGGCGCAAACCACCTTGGACGCACGGATCTTCCGCGACCAGTTGGCGCCACGGTTGCACCTGACGACCCGCTTCGTTGGTACTGAGCCAACCTCGCGTACGACTGGCATTTACAACCAGGTGCTACAACGCGAGTTACCGCCAAAAGTGGCATTACAGGTAATTCCGCGTAAAACGGTCGGGACCGAGCCCATCTCAGCCCGCACCGTTCGCCAGGCGATTCAAACCGGCGAGTTAACTAAGTTAGATCAACTCGTACCGTCCACGACGGCGCGTTTTATTAAAACTCATTTAGCAACATTACAGAAGCGTATTCAGGAAGGAATGAAAATTAATGGAAATTAAGACTACGGCTGTGGCCGGAACGTTGGAATCTTCCGATATTCAAATCATGTTGGCTGCGGGAGGCACTGGCATTCAGATTGACTTGGAATCAGATGTTATCAAGCAATTTGGGGCCCAAATCAAACAGGTCATCACGACGACGCTGCAACAACTCGGTATCGAAAATGCCAAGGTCAAGGCAGTGGATAAGGGTGCGTTAGATTGTGTCATCAAAGCACGGACGATTACCGCTGCTCAACGCGCATTGGAACAAACGACACCAGCATGGGAGGTCTTATAATGGCTGAAAAAGAAGAACGCTTACGGCGGACAATGATGTTTGTGCCTGGTAATAATCCGGCCATGGTCAAAGACGCGGGAATTTATGGCGCTGATTCAATCATGTTTGACTTGGAAGATGCCGTCTCAATGGCTGAAAAGGATGCGGCTCGGGTCTTGGTCTATGAAGCCCTTAAAACGCAAGATTACGGCAATGCTGAATTAGTCGTGCGAATCAATGGCTTGGACACGCCGTACTACGCCAATGACGTCAAAGCGATGGTCAAGGCGGGCATCGACGTGATTCGGTTGCCAAAGGTCGAATCCGCTGAAATGATCCAACAACTCGAAAAAGACGTGGCTGCAGCGGAAACTGAATTTGGCTTGCCAGTTGGCACGACTCATTTGATGGCCGCTATTGAAAGTGCCAAAGGGGTCTTGAATGCGCCAGCGATTGCCGCTGCTTCCAATCGGATGATTGGGGTCGCGCTATCCGCTGAAGATTACACCACTGACATGAAGACGCACCGTTATCCGGATGGTGCCGAACTTGAATTTGCCCGCAACATGGTCCTCCACGCCGCACGGGCCGCTGGAATTGCCGCCTTCGATACGGTCTTCACGAATATGGCCGACCCAGATGGGTTCTACCGTGAGACGCGGCACATCCATCAACTCGGATTTGATGGGAAGTCATTGGTCAACCCACGGCAGATTCCAATGGTCAACTCGGTCTATGAACCAACCAAGGATGAAGTCGTTAAGGCCCAAAAAGTGATTGCCGCCATCGAAGAAGCCCGTATCAAAGGTTCCGGAGTCATCTCGATGAATGGTCAAATGGTCGACCGGCCAGTCGTCTTGCGCGCACAGCGGGTCATGCAGTTAGCCAAGGTTTCCAACTTACTTGATGAGGAGGGCAATTACATTGAAAAATAGCGTAAACCGTGAATTACCAGATGAATTATTGTCGAAGTTAAACTACCAGGGCTTCGAATCCACTGAAATCGGCCATCCCGAAATTCAGCGGGTCGCCCCAAAAGTCCACGTTTCAACCGGTGACGATAAGGTCGTCGATTCGATCAAAGACGTGGTCAAGGCCACCGTCAAAGATGGCATGACGATTTCATTTCACCACCATTTTCGGAATGGAGATTTCGTCTTCAACCAAGTCATGCGGGCAATCATTGATGCCGGTATCCAGAATCTAACTTTGGCACCTTCCTCATTAACGGGTGTCATGAATGATATGGTGATCGAGGCCATCAAGGCGGGGACGATTACCAACATCACCAGTTCTGGGATGCGTGGCTCACTTGGCGACTTCGTTTCACACGGTGGCTTAAAGAACCCGGTCATCTTCCGTTCACACGGTAACCGGGCGCGGGCCATTGAACACGGCGATATTAAGATCGACGTGGCTTTCCTGGGTGTTCCAAATGCGGATCGGTTAGGTAATGCGAATGGGATGGCTGGTAAAGCGGTCTTCGGTTCATTGGGTTACGCGTTAATGGACGCGCAATACGCCGATCAAGTCGTTTTACTCACGGATAACCTAGTTGCTTATCCAAATACGCCAGCTTCAATCAAGCAAACGCAAGTTGATTACGTGGTTAAAGTTGACCAGGTCGGTGATCCAGACAAAATTGGTTCTGGTGCAACGCGCTTTACCAAGGATCCAAAGGAATTGAAGATTGCGCAGACGGTCAATGACGTCATTGTCAACTCACCATACTTCAAGGACGGCTTCTCATTCCAAACTGGTTCCGGTGGTGCCGCTCTGGCCGTAACCCGCTACTTACGCCAAGCCATGCTCGATAATCAAATCAAAGCATCGTTTGCACTCGGTGGGATTACCAAACCAACTACCGACTTGCTCGAAGAAGGGTTAGTCGACAAAGTCATGGACGTTCAAGATTTTGATAAGGGCGCCGCGGCTTCAATGCACGCCAACCCAAATCAACAAGAAATCGATGCTTCCTGGTACGCGGATCCTGACAACAAGGGTGCGATGGTCGACCAATTAGATGTCGCCATTCTCAGTGCCTTGGAAGTCGACACCCATTTCAACGTCAACGTCATGTCTGGTTCTGATGGGGTCATTCGGGGCGCAATCGGTGGTCACCAAGACGCTGCGACGGCCAAGTTAACGATCATTTCCGCACCACTCGTTCGGGGCCGGTTAGCCACGATCGTGCCGGATGTTACGACGGTCGTGACACCAGGCGATTCGATTGATGTCGTAGTCACTGAATATGGGATTGCCATCAACCCACGGCGGCAAGACTTGGTCAAGGCATTGAGCCACGTTCCAGGTGTGCCCGTTTACACGATTGAAGAACTGCAACAAATGGCCGAAAAGAAAGTCGGTCAACCACAACCACTTGAATTCACAGATCGGACTGTCGCATTGATTGAATATCGCGACGGCACGATTATTGATACGATCAAAGCGGTTAAGGACTAACCTAATACTGATTAATAATGACCTTGCTGGTAAATTGCCAGTTGGGTCATTTTTTTAAAGTAAATCAATCTGAATTGAGCAGGGGCGTTCGATGGCAATTATGTCCAATGTGAGCCTAAAAGCTACGAAATATGTAGTACAATATAAATAGTTGCGAGTTGTGCCTATTGTTATTTAGTATTAAAGATGATTAAATCATGCCAGTTAGTTGGTTTGTTGTTCGTCAGCCGGTGCGTGTCTTAGTCCGACCTCCGGGGCTGGCTGACAACGCTGGAACAGGGCGGACATCGATTTGAACTTACGCAGA
>ERZ507578.14-NODE-14-length-127529-cov-10.4752_pt1 | contig 127529 bp, 136 predicted proteins | sample MGYA00513436_ERZ507578 | MGnify/ENA metagenome assembly ERZ507578 | reverse complement strand
GCTTAAATCTGTGTCCACCACGTCACGGCCATTGCCCAGAATGCCTGGAAGCCGGAATAAGACGAATCTATTACTGCAAGTTTACGCAAAACCGCACTGTTTCCAGCGGGCCTCAGCTGGCTGCTCTTGAACTTAAGAATTGGCACGTTTTAATCACGATTCATGACAAATTAGCCGGGAAAGTGAAACGCAATAGTCCCATCAAATAAAAAACAGACGCAAATCACTCGCTAAAATGCGGTGATTTGCATCTGTTTTTCAGTATTACGTTTACTTATAACATTTACTATTACATTTATTTATACATCTGTTTAAGTGTACTGATTTCGCGGGTTGAGATGTGGGCACCCCGGTGTGATTGATAATACATCACTGAACTTTTATTATCTTCATGTTCCAATCCGAGTGCATGACCGAGCTCATGTGTGGCCACTGAGAGCTTGTATTCCACCGAATTATTGGTAGCTGGGAAGCGATTCGTGTAAATCACACACTTGGCTTTATCCATCCAAGTCGTCTCCTGCGACCCGCTTTGGTAATAGGTCCGCCAAGTCCGACCGATTTCAGAGCCCGTCGTGCCGGTCTCATCTTCACTCTCACCTAGCGTGATCTGCGCACTCGATGCGTCCTTAGCCGCAACAAGTTTGACCGTATTGGTGGCATTCCAACGTTTTACCGCGGTTAACCAAACGGCATGATAGACCTTGTTATCACTAGTGATGTGATACGTAATGACCCGACTCTTAAAGCGCGCCTTGTAAGCCATCACTTTGGTGCCGTTATCTAAATAATTATATTGATAGTTATCGACCTTGTCATTGTAATAAACTTGGTCATGCGCCTTATCGTGGCCGGTTGCCGTATCCGCCTCGACCTGTTGAGACGTCGGATTAATCCAAGCACTGATTTGGGGTGCAACCATCAACAGCACCCCACAGAGGCCTAGGCTCATTATCATTAATAATAATACTTTTTTATGTTTTCTCATCGTCAGCCCAGGCTCCCTTATCAGTTTTTAGGCCGGTAACTGCGCTACCAAGCCGTTTTGTTCATCTGATATGTTACAGCGTTCAGCATTTGATTACAAGAGATATATTATATTTATTTATGAAAAATAGGGTGTATGGTTACATTAACGATATTTATAATAGTCTTTCAAGCTCGTTTAATCGTTGATATATCAGCATTCTTATTCAAAGCCGCAACTTTAGATGCTTCTCACTCATTATTATAAATGCTTATAATCAGTTATGCGAACCATTTATTAAATACTTTAACTGTAAAAAGGGGTCCGGCATGCGCCGGACCCCTTAGTTGCCGATATTACGATTTAGGCCTGATTTTAGTGCTATCGGATTTGAATGCTAACCTGGAAGCTGGTCATACGTGTGATACACATCAAATAATCGAATTATGCGCACAATGCACCTATAATAGAGATGGTTAGTAGTCCCGTACACACATTAATACCGCAAAAAGAAATGTTAGAATCACTCAAAACGCTTGTTTGAATGACACATGCATGGAAAGGTCGCACGTAAAGTGTAAAGTCGGCCAGTCCTACCACCAGCCCATTACCATCTCTACGTTGATCGAATCAATTAACCAAGCCAGAAACTATAAAAGAATCCGGTCTGCACTAGACGGCCTCTTTTGCCAATATTTAGCCAGGAGGAATCAGCTATGTTAGTGAGTTATCCAGCATTGTTCTACTACGACAGTTCCGAAAGCGTGCCATTTTTCATTACTTTTCCGGATTTCAAAAATTCATCAACTCAGGGTAAAAACGTGACGGATGCAATGGCAATGGCGACGGATTGGCTAGGAATTAACGGCGCTGATTATCTAGAAAACGGCCATATGATTCCAGCCCCTTCCGCGTTAGCAGCGATCTCGTTAAAACAAAATAATCCTTATCCAAATGACTTACACTACGATTCGGAGCAATCTTTCAAATCAATGGTTTTGGTAGATTTAGAGGCGTATTTGAATGGGAAGACCAAAGTTCAAAAAACAGTCTCAATTTTGAAGTAGGTAGATTGGAACGGTGACAGCGTACAAGCAAATTCGTCCGCAACCCTGACCGAAACAATCCCGAACGAAAAAAATTCACACGATACTAACGACGCGATACAGTAGATACGCAAGTCAGCCAAAGTATTTCGACGGTCGCTGACTTTATTAAATTGGACTACGCAAAAAAGCCTAGGATTTACTTATCGCCGTCAATGACGTGCAATAAGAAATCCTAGGCTTTTTTAATTGAACAATCGCTTAATAAATAATTTTTCTCAATAACATCTAAAGCAACCGGCAATCACCCTACTTGCCGTACGACATTAATACTCGTCCTTACCGATAACGTTCAGCTGCTGGTCTAAGTGGTAACAAATAGGCACCCCGTTCGCCACTTCAACGCCATCGATGCCCGTATCGCTAATTTGTTCCAAGTATTTAATCAGCGCGCGCAACGTACTGCCATGCGCGACGACCAATTGATTATGGCCATCTAACAGTCGTGGTGCAATCTGATCGATCCAATAGGGCATGATTCGGCCATAGGCCATCTTCAGGCTTTCACCACGCGGTTCGACCGCCGCACCGTACTTCGTATAACGCCGGTCATGGTCGAGCTCATCCGGTGCCAATAACGGCGGTACGGTATAAAAACTCCGCCGCCATTGTTGAACCTGTTGCTTGCCATATTCTTGGCGGGTCGCATCTTTATTTTGACCACGTAACGCCCCGTAATGTCGTTCATTTAAACGCCACGTCTTATACTCTGGTAGCCATAATTGATCGATTTCATCTAACATAATGTTGGCCGTCACGATGGCACGTTGCAAGACTGACGTATGCACCGCCCCAAACTGAATGCCAGTGGCGCGCAATCGCTGTCCCGCATCGTGGGCTTGTGCAATGCCAGCTGCCGTGAGCGGAACATCGCTCCATCCCGTATAAGTATTATCCCGATTGGCCGTGCTCTCACCATGGCGAACCAGTACAAGTTCTGTCATTCTCTTTCCCACCTACCATCTTCAATACTACCTATCATAATCGATTTGGCCGATTTTTCAAAGTCACAATCATTCCACCAGTTTTTACAGGCCGGTGACCCACGACGGTTGACAAAAATCGGCTCGCAATCTTATCAGTCGCAGCCACCACTAAAAAACGACCAGACTGCGGTTTACCCGCCAATCCAGCCGTTATCAGTTAACTTAGTTTTCTTGATTTGAGACGGCATGTGCCGCATGAGTGACCTCAGTGTCAGCGTCCTCCGCTGCTTTAACTGATTCAGCCGCCGTTTGACCAATCGTATTCCCACGTTCACGGAATCGATTACCAACAAACGTGACGACGGAACCGATTAAGATCACCACGATACCAACAACCGTCGTCCATAAAATCTGTTCATGCAAAATCAGTGCGGCCAAAATTGGGGCCAGGCCTGGTTTGATGAAAAAGACTAATGAAGCGGTCGAAACATCGGTCTGTTCCATCGCCAAGAAGTAGAAGGCGAAGCCCCCACCCGTGACGCAGACGCCGATGAAGAATAACAACCAGAAGTAGTTCATATTGACGTTGACTAAAATTGGAATGGCTGAAAATTGACTTAAGCCAACCGATTTCAAACCAGCCGCAATCGCCGGAATTTTGGTAATCCAAGCTAAAATCAATAATTCGAAAGCCCCGGCAAAGAACGTGAAACAGGTCATGGTCAACCCGTTCAGCCCCCGTTTGATTGAGCCGTAACGTGAAATAATACTATATAAGCCGAAAGTCACCGCTGAACCGATTGCCAGTAGCAGGCCTAACCCGTTCGTTAAATGGGCTGGGTTAACGATGATCAATAGCCCGATGACTGAAATAATGACTGAAATCAAATTGGCACGTCCCATCCGTTCCCGCAGGATCAAATAGGAGAATAATAGCGCAAACACTGGATTACAGCTGAATAATACCGCGACGGTCGAAGCTTGGTCGACGGTAATCGCCAATTGATACAGGGACATACTAACAATGACACACACTAGCCCCGTCAGCGCAAATAACCGCCAGTCAGCACTCACAAGCTTCCGACCAGTCTGTTTTAGGGCACGCAAGGCAAATGGTAATAATACGACAGCCCCAATGAAAAATCGAATCAAATTCAACTGAATGGGATTAAAGGCACTGCCGGCCATCTTTAGCGCAATTTCCATCGAACTAAACATCAAGGTTGAAATTGCAATGTAAAGATATGCTTTCTTCACGAAACGTTCGCTTCTTTCTTAATCAAAATTTAATACGCAACGTTTTCCAGTATAGCACCATTTTCAGTTAGTTTTCAAATCTGCCGATGGGGCGGCTGACGGGTGCAACTAAATGAAATCGGTTTCTGTCTTCAAAACGCACACGGCGAATTGGAACTGATTTAACGGGGCCAATCAGTCAACGCCCTTAACTAACTTAAACTTGCTAAGCATCGTTAGTTCAGTGTCCAATCATAACGCCAAACGGCTTAGCACCACCTGCTAACAGGTCGCACTAAGCCGTTTTTCAAAATGATATGGGTCACCGAATCGTTAATGTATCAATCCCGATTGGACGACGACCATCAAAATCGGAATCACGATCAGACTTAACAAAGTCGTCTCAGTCACCATCACCGCCGCATAATCCGCATCCGCACCGTACAGCTTGGAAACGACTGGCGCGTTGGTCATAACCGGCATCGCAGATTGTAAAATGAAGACTTGCTTCATTTCTAACGGAATCGACATCGGAATCAACATCACCGTCATCAAAACCGGTGCGAGGATGAACCGACCGATTAAAATTCCGATACTATCGCGGTCGAAACGCATACTGCTGAGACCAGCATTGGCCATGGAGATTCCAATAAAAATCATCGACAGTGGAATCGTCAAGCCACCAATATAGGAGAAATCATCCATTAAAAAGTTAGGCAGTTTGATATGAGCGATGACCAGCAGGACCCCAATCATGAAGCCCAACAATGGCGGTGAAAAAATCTTCTTGAGCGTTTGTTTCAGATCAAAATTCGCTGACCCGGTGCCGTCACGCTGAATCAGGTAAACACCTAACGTCCAGAAAATCGTCGTATTGGCCATATAATAGACCAGCACGTACGGCAATGCACTATTGCCAAACAGTGCCTGGTTGACGGGTAGACCAATGAATACCGTATTCGAATTCAGAAACATCGACGAAAATAAGCCCCGATGGCCCTTCTTGATATTCAACGCCCGCATCACGCCAAACGAAATCCCAAATAGAATCGCCATATTCAGTACCGGAAAACGTAATCCGGGTAACGTCGACAGCAATTTTTCAGCCGTAAATTGCTTCGTGATCGTTGCAATCATATAGGCCGGTAAGGCAATCTGGGTGACTAATCGGGCAATTAATTTGGTGGCACTTTCGTTGAACCAGCCCCACCGTGCCAATAAGTACCCCACCGCAATCATCACGATAATCGTCATGACCCCGGAAATACTCTGCACAAAGGTTCCTAAAATCTGCACACTCGGTCTTCCTCTCTTCAACCGTATTGCACGCCATTCAGGCTGCAACCAAGCTATGTAAAATAATAATTCAATGAGAATTATTCAAGTATACCACTGTTTTTAGATGGCTTGTAGGCTAATTTATAGATGGAAACGTTTGACGGCGGTCACAATTTTAATTATAGTGTTCTATAATTGTGTTGCGCTGATAACGGCAGTTTTGATTATTAAAATCTTTTTAAGTTACCCATTTTAAGAACCAAATGCTTGCCAAACAGCATAAAATGACTATTGAGGGAAAAATCTAAAGTGATGAGGAACGAATATGTCTGAAAATAATAACGATAATCAAATGGGGCCACGCCAACGCCGCTACCGCGAGCAACAGGCGCGCAATCCACATTTGAAACCACACAAAAAACGTCCTTGGCTAATTACTTTATTGATCGTGGTCGTCCTGCTAATCATCACCGGTGGCTGGTGGGGCTACAAGACCTGGAATGCCGCTAAGGATACGATGAACACGACTTATCAATCGACGGGGTCCAAGAAGCTCCGGAACGTTGACGCGGTCATCAAGAAAGGCAAACCATTCTCAATTCTATTACTCGGGACCGACACAGGTGCGCTCGGCCGGGGCAAGAACTTCTCTGCTCGGACTGATACGATGATCGTCGCGACCATCAATCCGAAAAAGGAAAGCATGACCTTAACTAGTATTCCACGGGATACGCAAGTCATGATCGACGGCCAGTCTGAAAAGATCAACGCGGCCTACACGATTGGTGGCGCGAGTGGCGCGGTCAAATCCGTTGAAAAACTACTCGATGTCCCAATCGACTTCTACATGCTGATCAACATGGGTGGCTTGAAGCAAATCATCAATGCCATGGGTGGCGTGACGATTACCCCTAAGATGACCTTCAAGTACGGCCATGCCAATGTTAAGAAGGGTGTCAAAATCAAGCTTAACGGGGCCGCTGCACTGGATTACTCACGGATGCGCTATGATGACCCTCAAGGTGACTACGGTCGTCAAAAACGGCAACGGCAAATTATCATGGCGATGGTTAGTCAATCTAACTCACTAGGTTCAATTGCAAATATTGAAAAGATTACTAAGCAACTGTCCAAAAACATGCGGACTGACTTAACTTGGAACGATATGGTCGCGCTCGATACGAAGTACAAGAACGCCTCTCACCACGCTAAGTCCTACACGGTTCAAGGGACGGATTCCATGATTGATGGTCTCTCCTATCAAGTCGCTTCTGCTTCAGAACGTTACAAGAATTCCAAACGAATTCGAAAAGCGCTCGGCCTCTCTACTAGCAGCATCTCAGAATCACTCTTCTCTGAGACGGCTTCTATTACGACCGGCAGCAGTTCAAGCTCTAGTTCGTCAAGCACCACCACAACTAGTGACACGACCACTTATGGCACTAGCACGACCCAAGACACGACGACTCAGGACCAAACAACCACTCAAGATCAAACAACGACAACTAATCAGTATTAATACTGATACTAAAGGACGGCCACTCTGGTCGTCCTTTTTATTGTTGTATTAAAATCGAAACCACCAGCTTAGGACCGCTGGAAAGTAGACCGAATTACCCGTGAACCTGCTGTGGAGCTGCGTCCTAAGCCGACTTCCAGGCATTTCTGACAACGCTGGAACGTGGTGGACACAGATTTAAGCCGACAACCCACGTCTTAAATACTGGTCTTTCACTAACCAAGCAAAAGACACTTGCTAAGTGAAATTTCACCACTTAGCATTGTCAGAAACACCTTCCAGCCGGGATGGTATTCGAAAGGCGGACATTTGCGTACCCACCTTTTTATTTAATCAGTCGTTGGTTTCTTGGTCCACGGAAACTTGATATTCAACTGTAAGACTGTTTCCTAATAATTGCCAAACTTCTTTACCCTTAAAGCTTCTGACGAGAAACTTGACCACACCTATCAGAAGTTTCTTTAGTCGTTTGAGATAATAAAGTCTCAAATTATAAGCGAAGGCCGCTTTGTCAACCAAATCCAAGAGCAGTTGCCATTGACATTAGTGGCATTAAGATGAGCGAGCAATATTCAGGTAATCTTTTCAGTAATTAAATACCATCAGTTATTATCAATACTGATTAAGCCACTTCTTGAAGGGACAGCCACTTAATATTCAGTGGTCAATTGCACCCAGATAGGCGGCCGTTCATCTGCCATTCGAGTGGCTTCCCGACTGGAGAGGCTGGCTGACAATGCTCAGTAGCCAAATTATTCTTAGCTGGAAGTGTTTTTCTTCCGGCTTAGAATAAGACTCGTATTTGAAATTGCGCAGTGGTCTTCTGCGTGAGTTCAAATCGATGTCGGCTTACGTTCCAGCAATTGTCAGCCGGCCCGGAAGTCGGAATAGGAAGAACGCTGGCTGACGAACAGAAATCCGCCAACTTGCATGATTTAATCAGGATTCATGCAAAACCAACTAGCACAATGCGTTTAGATGACACAAATCTTCATCAGTTGATTAAAGATTACCTACAGGCTCCTAAAAAGTCACCGACTAGCAACTAGCTAATCGGTGACTTTTTACAATTTATCTTATTATATTGACGCCAAATCCGCTATATCACGCAATCCGACCAGCTTGACTAGCATCAATTAACCGGCCAACTGTCCAAGAACTGCCTAAATTTGCGCTCACGTTGCGCAACGAGTTGAGTAGCTGTCAGGGATTTCAGAGATGCCAGCTGGCGTTCAATCATTTGATTAATGACAGTAATCAAGTCAGCCTGGTCGTGCGCGATGATTTGGTCGACTAACCCGCGGGCCTGCAACGCATCCGCCGTCATTGGCAACAAGTCAATGGCATCGCTGACGGTTTGTTGGCCATGTAAAATCGCAGTGACGGCTTCCGGGGACGCGACGTTGAATAACGCGTCATCTAACATGATGATGCGGTTGGCGTTGGCAAAAGCTAACGCGCCACCACTATGCCCTTCGCCTAAGAAAACGACGAGATTAGGCACCGTCAATTGGCCCATCGCGGCAATCATATCGGCAATCGCCTGGCTCTGACCATGCCGCTCCGATTCTGGACTGGCATCCGCGCCGGGCATGTTGATCAGACTGACGACCGGCCAGCCAAACTTGGCGGCGTGCTTGATGACCCGCAGCGCAGTTCGGTAACCAGGCACCGTCAACGCGCCACCGTTTTTTTCACGGCGACTCTGAATATCGACACCCCGGTCAACGCCCAAGACGGCCAGCTGTTGACCAGTGACCGTTCGACCAAAGCCCGCCGTTAACGCAGCGTCACGGCCGAGCACTCGGTCACCAGTCTGCACCGTCATCGTCGGTAGTAGCGCCTGAATGACCATGGGGGCACTTACCCGGTCAGCGGCGCGTAACCGCTGTAATCTTTTATCCATCGGCCCGTCCCCCAATCCCGTAATTCGCTAATGTCCGGCCCAAATAAGCCTTGAGATGCGGCCGCTCAACGACGGCGTCTAGCATCCCATTTTCAAATAATTGGTCCGCCGTTTGAAAGTCTGCGGGTAAGTCGGCCGGAGTCGTCTGTTGAATGACCCGCGCCCCCGCGAAACCAATCTTGGCGCCCGCTTCAGCTAACACTAAGTCGCCCTCAAAGGCAAAGCTCGCGGAGACGCCGCCCATCGTTGGGTCGGTAAGTACGGTGATCAATGGCAATTGGTCCTGCGCTAACCGGGCTAACTCTGCTAAAATCAGGTTCATGCCCACTAAGGCATAAATCCCTTCTTGCATGCGGGCACCACCAGAAGCGGTGACGATCACCAATGGCAACTGCCGAGCACGCGCTTGTTCACTCGCATATAGCAGCCGCCGGGTCACCGCCGTATTCAGCGTTCCCATCATAAAATGACTATCCATGACTGCCAGGACACAGGATTGTTGGGCAATTTGGGCAGTGCCGCAGATGATTGCTTCACTTAAACCGGTCTCCTGCTCAGCGTGCTGCAACTTAGCCGGATAGTCTGGAAACGCCAGTCGATCAACGGTCCGCTCAGGCATTTCAAACGGCTGAAACGTCTCAGCATCGGTCAGTTGTTGGATGCGTTGCGTGGCCGTCAATCGTCGCCAATAGTGACAATAGGGACACTGTTGATCCGTACCCCATTGTCGTTGATGGACGTGGCGGCCGCAATTAGGACAGGCCGACCACGTACCTGGACTTGGATAATGACTCATTTGGACGCCTCCCAACGCGCTAAGCTGTGAATCGTGTATTGGTCGTTAACGTACGCTGGTCGCGCGACAGTCTGTCGTAGAAAGTCCAGATTGGTCGTTGGTCCCTGCAACTTGACTGCGGCCAACGCCCGCTGCAAGTTGTGAACAGCCGTTATACGGTCGTCCCCAGTGACCATGATTTTGGCGATTAGTCCGTCGTACATCGTGACTAAGTGGTCACCTTGATGATAATCCGTATCGATACGGACGTGTTCGGGCCACTGTAGCGTTTCAATCTTTGTCTGCGTTACTGGTAACGTTGCGGTCAAACGCGCTTCAATCGCAATACACTGCGGCTGCAGGCCAACGTGTTCTGGAAACGTGACGGCGACCCCCGCCGCTTGTTTGATTTGTTCAGCAACGATATCGATACCGGTGGTCAGCTCCGTCACCCCGTGCTCAACTTGTAGCCGGGTATTCATTTCCATAAAGTAAAACTGGCCATCTGCGAATAAGTATTCAATCGTGCCTAAACTCTGATAATGGGTTCCCGCCAGCAATTGCCGTGATAACTCGTACAAATTCCGCCGTTGCGCGGCCGTCAAAATACTAGCTGGGCTTTCCTCTAAGACTTTTTGCTTATGCAGTTGCAAACTACAATCCCGATCACCCAAAATAAAGAGGTCCTGACCGGTTCCTAGCACCTGCACTTCAATGTGGCGGGCGGTTGTCAGGAACTGCTCCAAGTACATCGCATCGTTTAAAAAGGACGCGGCCGCTTCTTGGCGCGCAGCCCGCAATTGTTGATGGAGTTCATGAGCATCACTAAGAACGCGAATTCCCTTCCCGCCACCGCCGTAACTCGCTTTGAGAACTAGTGGGAAGCCAATCGCAATCGCGGCTTGTTTGATTTCGGGCCAATCGAGACCTTGGATCGATTGACCAGCCAGTACGGGAACTTGCTGTTGACGGGCAAAGGCCTTCGCCTGGGCTTTGTCCCCCATCAACTTGATCTGTTCAGTCTGGGGGCCAATCCAAGCGATGCCGCATTCCGCACACATCGCGGCAAAATCGGCGTTTTCAGCTAAGAACCCGTAGCCCGGATGAATCGCATCCGCATGCGTATTAATGGCGGCCATCAAAATAGCTTCGGCGTTCAGATATGACCCACTCGCTGCAGCCGGTCCGATGCACACCACTTCATCCGCCAATCGCGTATAGCCCGCGTGGCGGTCAGCGGTTGAGCACACCGCCACCGTTTGAATATTCAATTGTCGACAGGCCTTGATAATCCGGACGGCGATTTCGCCCCGATTCGCGATTAACAGCTTGCGAAACATAACTACCGATCCTTTCGCATTGTAAATAAGGGTTGTTCATATTCGACGGTCGCGTTATCCGCAATCAGTACCGCCGTGAGCGTGCCGTCAGCCGGACTCACGAGGGGGTTAAACAACTTCATACTTTCAATTTGGCCCAATTCTTGACCAGCCGTCACTGACTGCCCAACTTGTAAGTCCGGGGCTAAGTGGACGACGCCTACCATTGGACTCGGAATCGTGACGTTCGCCGTGTCAGTAGCGCCGATTGCAGCTTCAGTCGTTGTAGATTCAGTGATGGCGGATTCGTTCGTGATGGCTGCCGCCTGATCGTCAGCGGACGGATTTGTCACTGTGTTTGTCGACGCTGCCGCGTTTACTGGTGCAGTGACACTCGGTTTGGTGACGGCAATCTCCAAGTCGCCGGCTTTGACCCGAATTTGTTGATAGCCTTGCCGCGCATACTTCTCGACTAATCGGTCTAAATCTTTTAATTCCATTTTCGCACCCCTCGTCTACTTCTTAATCAATACGGACCCATAGGCTAACCCGCCACCAAAGGCCGTGAGTAACGTTGGTCCAGTTAAGGTATCGAATACACTCGCTAACGCCATCGCGACACCAGCTGAGGAGGTGTTGCCTAACTGTTCAACGTTATGCGGAAATTTCGCCATTGGTAACGCTAAGTTGGCCGCGATTTTTTCAATGATTCGTAAATTGGCTTGGTGACAAATGACGTATTGCAAGTCGTCAGTTGTCAGCTTAGCCTCCGCAATCACACCACGCATCTGTTCTGGGACGACCGTGGTCGCAAATTGAAAGACGTCGCGCCCAGCTTGGTAGAACGCGTACGTCTTCGGATAATTGTCCGCTGCAACTTTCGTGATGGGCTGCACGCGGCCCGAATGAATCACTTCAGCGTTACCTTGTGATTGTAACTTTTCAGCTAAAATACTGTTTTCTGCAGGATCCGTCGTTGCTTGCAACAACGCGCCACCCGCGCCATCGCCGAAAAAGACGGCCGCGGTCCGGTCTTGAAAGTCCATCATCTTGGAATTGACTTCCGCACTAATGACCATCACGTTCTGATACTGGCCACTACGAATGAATTTATCCGCCGTTGCTAAGCCAAAGGTAAACCCTGCACAAGCGGCACTAAGGTCGAAGGCAAAGGCATTGCTGGCGCCAATATTCGCCTGCACTAAACAAGCGGTGGCTGGTGTCAACGCGTCCGGCGTAATCGTCGTCACTAAAATCAAGTCGATGGCACTAGCTGCCACGCCACTCTTTTGCAGCAACTGCTGGGCGACCTGGGTGGCTAGATCTGAGGTATTCTCATCATTCATGGCATAGTGCCGGGTCTTGATTCCTGTATGGGCTTGAATCCACTCGTCGCTCGTATCCATGATCGTCGCTAATTCGTCATTGTCAACGACGCGTGCCGGAACATACTGTCCCATGGCGGTTAATTTTGTATAAGTTGGCATTTTTAAACCCCCGCTACTTTCCGTTTCAATTAGTTTAATTTTATCAATAAAACCGTGCCGGTCAAAGTTTCCAGCCGGATTTTTGGTAAATCCTTAGAAACCGGCGCTGATTTGGGGCCGCTTCTCACTTGTCCACTGCCGCTTAAACGAAAATAAGATAGTTATCGTAAGAATTGGTTGTGACTTCTTACGTAACTATCTCAATCGAGTCTCATATCGAATCGTTTAATTGGCGAATCGGCTATTTCAATTCAGTTTCTGGTTGGCCAGGTGCCGCAAAGCCGTTTTTAGCCAGCAAGGGCATCAAATCGACCTGTTTGTCCGTCGGCACCTTCTGGGCGTAGACTTTTAATCCGGCCGCGGCCAACGCATACAAGGCATCAGCTTCAGCCTGACCGACGGCGACCGCATTGGTGACCATTACCATTCCGGTTGAAAAAGCGAGGCTGCCAATGTCGACACCCGTCTGGCTAAAATCCAGCCCGCCGGCAACGAGGCGCGCCATGTTTTGCGGCGTATCCGTCAGAATCAGTGGTTTGACATTGTCGAACAGGGAATCATGATAAATCTCGATCATCTTGTCGACCGTAATCACATTCGCTTTGACACCCGGTGGCGCCGCCTGAACGATTAAAATCTTGCGCAGTGCATCCCGGGCGACCTCATCAGACACGACTAGAATCCGGTTAGGACTGACACTTTTGGTCCAGACCGTGGCGACCTGCCCGTGCAAGAGCCGACTATCGATCCGCGCCAAGCGAATATCCATCGTCATAGTGGCTCATCTTCCTCGTCTTCTTTTAATAAGTTCAAGTGTTTGATACCAATCTTACCCGTCTCTTCCAGGTGGGCGATAACGTCGTCGATTGGTTTGTCTCTAACCGTATAGGCTTCAATCAACATTGGCAGATTCAGGCCGGTGACAAGTCCCATTCGGTCGGTATGTTCAGCGACAATACGACTCGCCGCGTTGAATGGGGACCCACCCCATAAGTCGACCATGAACAGGACTTGGTCGTCGGCATCAAACCGGTCGACCGCCGCCATCAGTTTTTCAGTCAGGATGCTGGGTTCTTCGTCTAATTGAAACGTGACCGTCTGGACCTTATCCTGCTTGCCAAATATCATGTACGATGAGTCCACGATCCCCCGGGCAAAGCTGCCATGACTCACAACAACAAATGCTAACATCGGTGTTCCCTCCTCAGTCTATAACTAATACTCATTAAGATACATGCAAGAACCATGCCAAGTTAGTGTATCAACTGGCCAGGACTTGCGCTTGATGACTCTCTAATAATTGCACAATATAATAATTTTCCGCCGCTGAGAAGGTCAGCTGAAGTTGGTCGGTCAGTTGCTGGTTAGCCGTTTGAATAATCGGATACCACTTGGAGGCCATAATATCGGGCATTTCTTCAGTCGGGGCTGAAATCTCATCCTTGATGGCCGTCCGCTCTAGGGCCCCAGCCAGATGCATGATGAGGTCGATACGAAAGGCGTTGCTCATCTCACCATCCAGATGGGTGGCAATCACTTCGCTATACGCCCATAAAATCCCGGTCAGCTTCTTGGGGTTGAGGAACGTGAAGTAGTCGCCCAAATACCGTTCGCAGAGCTCTGGTGTCAACTGTTGGGCTTCCTCGGCCATCGTCTGTGGCGAATCCATCCCGGTTGCGAGTTGATCAATAAACTTCTCACCACCACCCTGCAATAGTTCTTCCAAGGAGATAAACGGCACGTCGAGCTCCGGCTTGGTAATCCCAGTCGCCGCAATAATTTGATAATTCTGACTAATTTGCTGGATACGAGTCTTCATTTCAACGACTGAAATTGGAAAGACTGTAATGCCTTCGATGAAGTTCTGAGCTAACAAACTGTCCAGAATCGTCTTGATGCGTTCAGCGGTTCCCACTCCAGTTGCACAAATCGCAATAATTGCGCGCTGCGGGGTCTTATCCGTCGCTAACGCTGGTTTAACGGTCGCTTTCTGGTCATCAGTTGGCAAGTTACGAGAAATCCGCGAATAGCCCTTAAAGCCAACCAGTTCTTGATACATCGAGTCCAAATCGCTGTCGACTAGGCTGGCCTTACGAACAGCTTCCAGTACGACCGGTGTGGTCACCATGTCAATCGTGCGCGTGGCGATGCCAGTCTCCTGTTGAATCCGTTCACCAAAAGTCGTCAGCGACCCCATGTCAACAAGTAGCAACACACCCTTGCCCGAATCCATCTTTTCAATGCGCCGTTTGACATGGTCGTACGCCACGCTGGGATCCATATCGAGCGGCATATCGAATGCTTGAATATCGTAGTCATCCAGGAGCTGACCGACGACTTGCGCCATGGAAGAGGCGGTACTCATGCCATGGGCTGCTACTAGCACACCGACCTTGCCATTGAGCTGCATCGATTTCAAGGAAATCAATAAAATGGCGAGGTAATACACTTCGGACTGTGGAATTGGTAGATGATAACGTTCCTCCAAGCCTTTTTTGAGTGTTTCAGCCGCTTTGATTTCAGCCGGATATTCGCGCACCATCGCTAACATATCCGAGCTCATTTGTCGCATCGGTTTACCGGCCTGAATGCGTTTGATAAACGAGCTGACATGCAAACTAACCGCATAAATAAAGTTATCTTTGAAATTATAACCGAGCATGTCCTGAATCGTCATCTGGGCCGTCTTCGTGAAATCGATAACGTCTTGATCGACGATTTCAGCGAGTTTGTTCTCCGGTGACACTTCTAGTTGATTCTGCTTATAAAACGACTTCAAATGCAAGTTAATGTCCGTCGTAATGAAGCGGTTGATGTGCTCCTTATCCAACCCTTCGCGGCGAAGTAAGGACGCCTTATCACCAATGATTTCGTATAAATTATAAGGTAACTCATAATTATCATTTTTATTCCGCAACGGTGTCGGACCATCGTTGGGTTTAACGATCAGAACTGGGTCGAGCAACTCTGAGATCGCCCCTAATTCATGACGATTCGACGCCACCGTCATCAGACCACTCCGAATGTTTTGTGGTAAGTCATCCATGGTAATCGTGATTTCACTGTCATTCTCGATGCTATTAACGAAGCCTTGCGCACAGACCAATTGGATATTGGACTTCAACTGGCCGACGTTCCCAAACGTGACCGACCCTAACAAGGCCTGGACGACGTCTTCCGTTAACCGAATCTGCTTATTGATTCGATTGGCTTCTAATGATAATAACGCTTTCAGCAATTCCAAACGTTCCTTCGCTGAACGGTGATTGAAGGCCGGGAGTTGAATCGTAATCGGAATCCGCCGCACAAAGGTCTGTAACAAGGTACTCTCGGGGTCTTCGGTCGTCGCGCAGACGAGGCGCACATTAGCATGGTGACTCTTGGCCGTCTCGCCCAGCCGGGAATAGGTGCCATGATCCATGAAGTAGAAAATCATTTCTTGCCCTTCTGGTGGCAACCGGTGCACTTCATCCAGAAACAGCATGCCGCCGTCTGCTTCCTGAATCAGCCCATCCTTATCTTCGTTAGCACCCGTAAACGACCCTTTGACGTAACCAAATAAGTGCGACATCAATAATTCAGGGTTATGGGCATAGTCCGCACAGTTGAACGTAATCAACCCTTGTGGATTGGTCAGCACTTGTTGGTTCTCTGCGAAACGATACATGGCGTTTGCAAAGTAAGTCTTCCCTGAACCAGTCGGCCCAATAATCAACGTATTCAAGCCCCGCGGTGGGTACAGAATTGCCGCCTTGGCCTGTTCGACCTGATTAGCTAGGCTTTCGTGCGACCCAATCATATTTTCAAAAATATCGGTGGCGGCTGACTTAGGTGCCGTGGTCGTCGTTCCGGTATTCGGCATTCGCTTCGCCATCGTGGCATTCGCTACGTCACTAACAGTGGTTGGCGCAGTTGCCAATTCATCCGTAGCCGGCACATAATGGACTGGCCGGCCAGCTAACTTATGGAGTTGGCCTTCGCGCACGAGTGTATTCAATTCTTTACTAACGTTTGAACGCGCTATCATTAACGCGGTCGCAACCATTTCCGTTGTTAGCCCGTGCGAATCACTGTGCTCGCGGACGTATTCGTATATTTTGGATTTTCTGGTCAAAATCGCCACTCCTTTTTACCAGGCTCAACTATTTTGTTCGATTTGATACACTATAACACACTACATTCTACCATAGTTAGCTGATAATCGACTTTTTAAAGGTCAGTGGGGTACTCCCCCAAAAGGCCCGTCCAGGCAAGTTGCCTATTAGCCCCCTATACCATATACCACACTGTCGTCCTATTTCACAGGATTACAAAACGAGCTCACGCGACGGTCAGTCCAACGACTAACGTCACGTAAGCTCGTGTGATAGTAGTCCAATTAATCACGATAGCAGGCGCTGCCACCCGTATCATGCGACTACTTCAGATACTTATCCTTGTTATTTTTGCCCTTAAAGATTCTGCCCAGGACCTGGAAGAATGTTAACGACTTAACGATGTGATCCGGCTCAATATACTTGCGCACGGCACGCAACACCTTTTTCGGGTCTTTAGCCGAAAAAGTAATCATGCCGTTACGCTTCGTTTGAAATGAGAACCGTGGAATCCAGTGACCACCAAACATCACTGATACCACGACATAGTTGACTTCCGTCCAGGGAATCTGAATAAAATTACGGACATTGCGGTCATCGTAAAATTCAAAGCCATTGTCGCCTACCATGATTTTGCCATAGTCGGTCAAGCCCATATGCGAGTTTCCATTCATGACTAAGTCAACCTTCGTATTAATTGATTGAACCATCTGACACTCCTCCTATCACCTTCTATTACTACCCGATTATACGGCGAGGGCCTGCTTTATGCAAAACCTGCCGAACTAAATAAAAAGGATGAGCTCCAACGAGTCCATCCTTTCAATACCACGAAACCGAATTTTACATCCAACCAATAACGTGCATCAGAACCCCAAATACGAAGAGGCCAAGAATGATAACGATTGGTGAAACTTTCTTCTTCAGTAACCACATGCAGAGGAAGGTTAACAGTAAGGCCATCAACCCAGGAATCAATTGATTCAAGTTATCTTGCAAAGTCGTTACTTTGTATTTATCAAGTGAACGTCCAGCGGCTTGTTGTGATAAGGCTTCCTTAATCCCAGCAGAGCCCTTTGGCAACTTGTCCCAGTCGATGTAAGCACCGGCTTGTTGCTTGATTGTCGAGACTTTAACAGGACTAAAGTCCACAACAACCCACCGCTCAATTAAGGCAGCAAGGATAAACATCCCAAGCATGGAAGCACCACGCGTAATATCTTGTAAAATACCACCAGATAAGTCATCGGTAATCTTAGAACCGGCTTTGTAACCGAATTCTTGAGTATACCACATGAAGCCCATCCGAATTGCGTTCCAAACAACGAAGTATAAAATTGGTCCAACGATACTACCAGAGATCGCAAGTGATGCAGCTAAGGCACCAACAATTGGCTTAACCGTGTACCAGAACACAGGGTCCCCAACACCGGCTAAAGGTCCCATCATACCAACTTTAACCCCTTGGATCGTAACATCATCGATTGGAGCACCATTAGCACGTTCTTCTTCAAGCGCTAAGGTAACACCAATAACTGGTGAAGCAACGTATGGGTGGGTATTGAAGAATTCCATGTGACGCTTCAAAGCTGCGGCACGGTCTTCTTTAGTCGTGTATAATTTCTTGATTGCTGGAATTAATGAATAAGCCCAACCACCGTTTTGCATACGTTCATAGTTCCATGAACCTTGGAGGAACGTTGAACGCCACCAAACATGCAGACGATCACTTTTACTTAACGTTACTTTTTTAGTAATATTTGTAGTTTCAGACATCTCAGTTTGCCTCCTTCTCTAATACTTGTCGATAATGTCGCCAACTGGATCACCAGTATTAGCGCCACCACCATTGCTGCCAGAGTTACCTTGCTTCGAAAGTGCTAAGTACATCAAGGCTAAGGAAATCCCGATTGCACCTAAACCAATCAAAGTAATGTCACTGATTGCGGCTAAGACGAAACCTAAAGCGAAGAATGGCCAAACTTCACGAGAAGCCATCATGTTGATAACCATGGCGTACCCAACGGCAACAACCATACCACCACCGATTGACAAACCATCAGTCAACCAACTAGGCATTGCGTTCAACATTGCCTTAACAGGAGTGGCACCAACGGCTAAGATCAAAGCGGCTGGAATCGCGATACGAAGACCTTGCATGCAGATGGCAACCCATTGCCAGAAATCGATCTTGGCAAAGCTACCTTCTTCAGCAGCACGGTCCATGATGTGAACAATACCAGTTGCTAACGTCCGGGCGATGATGGTTAAAAGCAAACCAGCAACGGCCAAAGGAACGGCGATCGCAATGGCTGAAGTAACCCCGGCACGGCCTTGGCCACCTAAAACTAAGATAATTGCAGATGCAATTGATGCTAACGCAGCATCAGGTGCAACGGCGGCACCAATGTTGGCCCAACCTAAGGCAATCATTTGAAGACTCCCACCTAAGATAATGCATGGGACTAATTGTCCGGTTACTAATCCGATTAGGGTACATGCAACAACTGGTTGATGGAAGTGGAATTCATCCAAAATACCTTCCATACCAGCTAAAAATGATACAAGTACGACTAAAATCACTTGAATTACGTTCAAATTCATGATTTAATCCTCCATCTTTTCTGATATTCTTGAAACTACTTTTGTTCCTTTAACATGTTTTCAGCTTTGTTTAAAATGTTATCCATGTTTTCCTTACCATCACTTGGAACCTTCCGAACATCGAATTCGATGCCGTCTTGTTCGAGTTTCCGGTAAGTGTCAATGTCATCTTGATCAAAGGCCAAAACTTTGTTTGGTTGAACTTTACCAGCCGAGTGAGCCATTGAACCAATGTTCAAGGTCTTGATCGGCACGCCACCTTCGATTGCACGTAAGGCATCTTGTGGCGTTTCGAATAGTACTAATGCTTTTTGACCACCAAAGTGCTTGTCATCCTTGGCAATCTTAATCATTTGCTTGATTGGAATAACGTGAGCTTTCACACCAGAAGGCGCTGCTTGCTTGATCATGTTAGTCCGTAACTCGTCCTTCGCAACGTTATCTGACGCAACGATGATCCGAGTTGGGTTGACCGTCTTGCTCCATGCAGTGGCAACTTGCCCATGCAAGAGACGTGAGTCAATCCGTGCCAAACCATATTCCATCGTCCCTGGACGACCGGCATTAGCATTATTGGTAGCTGCAGCAGCTGCCTTTTCTTCCTTAGGTGCTAATGCTTCAGGACGAACCTTAACGCCGTCCTTGGCCGTTTCAATGATGTGGGTGGCAATTTCGTGTGCCGAATCCATTGAAAGCCGTGAAGCGTATGCTTCAATCAACATTGGCAAGTTCAAACCGGCAACGATTGCCCATTTGTCCTTGTGTGCTTCAAACAAGCCGTTGACTTGGTTGAATGGTGTTCCGCCCCAAAGGTCGACTAAGAATAAGACTTGCTCTTGATCGTCGAATGAAGCAATGGCTTTTTCCAACTTAGCCTTGATGTCGTCAGGGCCTTCGCTAGGCATCAATGTAACAGCTTGAACGTTTTCTTGTTCGCCGAAAATCATTGATCCGGATTGATAGATGCCTTTAGCGAATTCGCCGTGACTAGCAATGATAATGCTTACCATCTTTGTACCTCCTATTTTTCGTTACAGTCATATAAAACGAATAAATAATATCTAAAATTGCCTGTAACTATTTATGTTTTTTGATACTGTAAGCGCAATCTTTTTCGCACTCACTAATATACATGCAAATTCCGTGCCAAAATACACTAGCGGTAAAAGCCCATATAACAAAGGCCTTTTTGATACACAAAAGTAATACAGTATCAAATTCCAGTTTTTGTGTATCAAATAGCGTATTTTTTAACCCAAAATTACGAAACAGTAACTAAAGTTAACGATGGTATTAATTTCTTAATAACTCAGTGACCGGCGCCCATTACCTTGCCACATCGCTTCAAAGACCGAATTGGTCAGCTCACCATGCTGGCCATTCCAGGGGTCATTGTAACGAATCGTCGTCGCAGTGTACCCCGTTAACGTGATGGTGTGGCTGGCAAAACCATCTAGTCCTTTGACCCACACGACCACGGGGTGCCGAGCAGCTAATCGTTGTTTGATCATGAGCAGGCTGACGCCACTCAAATCGACCGCAGTTGGTAAGAAATGCCGCATCGTCGGTAACAGCCCCTGCGGATAAATATAGAGACCGACACCGTATTCAGATGTGGGATCGCCAACAAACCCCGTGTTAGGATTGGAACTACGCGGCACTAACGCCGCTAACGCCAACTTATCGATTCGGACACCCGCATACTGCAGCAGCATCGTGGCAGCTGTCATCTCACAGCCCGTCGGCAATTCTGGCAACTGATTGATGAGCGGGACCTTCAACTGTACGGCGTCCGTCGTAACTGGTTTCAAGTCGGCCGCCGCAACCCAGCCACTCTGATGAGCAGCGTTATGCACGTAATAGTAGCGTTGCCGCTGACCGTGACGATAGATGTCAGCTTGCTCGGTTCGCGTCCACTTGGTCTGTGGATGATACTTCAAATGCAAATTAACACGCAATTGCGCCCGCTGTCCTGGCAAAACCGTTAGATGATAGCCCACACCCGTTTGACGCTTGGTCTGATAAACGCGTGCTGGGGTCACTTGAATCGCACGGATGGGATAAGTGGTCGCGGCTCTTGGTGGAGCAGCAGCATTTGCCGTTTGCGCCAGTCCCACGCTCACCAATAAACTACCGAGTATACCCCATAATCTGCTGATTTTAGTCAATTACTGCCCCTCACCTTCCATTAACTGCTAGCCAATCGATTAACCGTTTACATTATAATGCTGGTAAGTGTGAGATTGAAATATAAAATACGGCAAAGTTGGTGGACGTTATAGAGTGTGAGTTCGTAACCGACGCCTTGCATCTATCCGACCGATAGCGCCATTTATTTTTCATTACGTAAAAAGGAGACTAATCACCCATTTTAGGTTAATTACTGCTATAGTTAGCATAAATAAATGAGAACTGGAGAAATACGATGGGAGTAAAGCCTTGGAAATCAAGACATGAATTAGCCGTAACTCTAGCAACTGAACGGCATTTGAATGCAGATAGTATCGCGGTTATTGAGCAACACTTACAAGAAACAAATTACTTTCAGTTAGTAAACGGAATAGAAAATTTATTATTAGCACATCCTAAGCAGTTTACTACCGAAACATTTGATGACTTTCTAAGAATCTATAAATTTGATGTTAGATTAAAGGATGAAATTTTCAATTTAATTGAGCATTTTGAAGGACGTCTGAAAACAGCAATTGCCTATAATTTTAGTAAAAATCATTGTCAATATTTGAACGCAACAATGCAATATACAAATAAAAGCAACTATTACAACGTGGGGCTTAACAATCAATATCCGTTTCGGGAGCGTGGAAGTCAATATTATAGTATTTGTCAAAATTTTGATAACTTCAATTTATTTACAAATCATTTTATTGAAAAACTCATACGAAATAATGATTTTATCGATACACGTTTTTATCGAGATGTAAATTATTCAAATCCGAATGGCGTTGCCTACTACAATAGGGATAGGCATGTAGCAATTCCCTTTTGGGTGGCGATTGAGACAGTTGACTTTGGGACACTGCTCAGAATTATGCATTACTTAAAGTCCAATGATGCAAGAGATGTTTTAGCTGATTTTGGACTAGGAAATGATGATAATTATAAGTTCTTGAGTGCACTGGATGTAATTAGATCGCTCAGAAATGAGTGCGCACATGGTTCTTTAATTTTAAGGTTCAAAACACCAAAATACATCAAATTAAACGCTAATCTCGTGCATGACTTAGAATTAAAGCCTGACCAATATGGTAGTAGTGGCAATAATTATCCAGCCATTATACACCTCGCAGATGCTTTAAAAGTTTTGGGTAGTTTTCAAAGTCTTAAGTCGTTACGACCAATTTTTAAAGCATTAATTTATCAAAATAACAAATATTTCAATTCTACAAATTACGATTTGAATGATCGTATTTTGAAGCGCATGGGAATTGATTCATACAAGGAATTGAAAGCTATTTGTGTCTGACACTTGACTCTGCCTTTTTAAGATGCTAACATTTAAATATAAAAATGTAACTTGAGGTCTTAAGACCACTGGGCGGCGATAGTCACTGAAATATGTGGACGGTGCCCTCAATAAAAAGGATATCACTTGAAGTGGTATCCTTTTTTGGTTGTCATGTTTTTGAAACAAGTGAAGACCAATTTGAGTCCCTTGAACTAAGTTTGTATCATATTTTAGATAATGCGTAGTACCAGCTCGTAATAAAACCATATTTAACAAAAATTCTAACAAGAGATGACTTTTTAGGTGAGATAGCAAAAAGAGGCCTTAAACCTTCTTAGCGCCTAAAACGTAACAAAATCATCATCAGCTCCAGCAAATTCCAACATTTGTACCATCTTTGTGCTACTATTCCAATTTAGATTCACAAAAAAACTGGTATATCAAGGATTTACCTCTCAATACCAGCTATCTGTATCTATATGCGGCCAAGAAGATTTCATAGTAAAACGTCTAAGCCCTTTGATACCACTGTGTTTAGGCCCTATTAATTTTTCTCAGTATCGCTTTTAGTATCGCTCTTGTGAGGGGCCAAGTTTACATAGTTTCACAACATCTTCTTAATATCAATAATACTAATCCGGCTTGATTAAATTCATGAAAATTCCTCCGCGCCGAAACGCAGGGGAATTAATCAAGTTATAACTATCATCTAGAAACTACACTAGAGACAATTAATATTATACTTATTACTTGCTATTCTGCAAAGTCTTGTAGTTATCTAATTAGCTATATTGACAGCTAATAATGCTAAATCTAAACTCTCACTAACAAAATATACAGGCAATCAACACAAAAAAATCTTCCACTCATCAAGCAGAAGATTATCCTCATCACTTCCGGCACCACTAACCGACAATCTTGGGGGGATTTGAAAGCTGTGATACTAATAATAGGACAAGGGACATAATAACACTTGTCGGTTTATATCACAATACCGAAAGTAATCTATAGAAAAATATTAATAAGTCCTTGTTATATTAATCAGGTTTAATGTATAATAACTGTGTTCTTTATTATCTGAGGATAAACAGAACACCCATTTTATTTATTTAAGCATTGGGCCAGTCTTGACTGGTCCTTTTTTGTATATTTTGTTAACAAAAAATCCCCCACGCCGAAGCGCAGGGGATTAGCAAATTCAATATTTAATTATACTACTTTTAGCCTGCTTGTGAGGCGGATTCTGACGTCGTTTCGGTAACTGATTGCGCATTGCTATCCAAATTAGCCGCTAGCGATGACGCTAAAGTGGCTGCTGAACTAGCCGTGACCGTGTCACCAACTGCCGCCGCGCTAGCCGCTTGACTATAAGCCGCCACTACCGCCTGTGACGCTTGGGCTTCGGCTTGACTAGCCGCTGCTGAGCTAGCCACTTCAATCTTAGCTTGAGCTTCTGACAAGGCTTCTACGACCACTTGTTCCGCAGAAGCTAGCGTGTTCGCCTTGGTTTTGATTGTGTTACCCGTATCCTCCAAAATGGAATTATCTGTAATCACGCCCCAAAATGCTAATAGTGATCCGACGCCGGTAATGATCAATAAAACCGTATTGGTATCAATACTATCGTTAAAAAATACCGTGGCGACGGCCAGTCCAATCACTAATACTGAACCAATGATTTGGGCCCAGTAAGAAGCTTTAGTGTAGTTAGCCTTAAAAGTTGCCGCAATGGTCTGAAAGAATCTGGTTACTGCTTTTTTTATTTTTGTCATCATTGTCTCTCCTAAATAAATTTTTCTGCAATGTAAATTAATAAGGTTATTAAGCCACCGCCCACCAATACACTAATCAGCCAATTTTGAATCGCTGTTAGTCGATCAATTCGACGACTGTTTTCATTACTAGAAGCTAACGCTTGGTTGACCTTTTCATCAATGCTTCCCATATCGTCAAATTTCTGGTTTAGACGACCTAGATTTTCTTTAATCTCCATTAATAAACGGGTTTCATCACTAATATCGCCCTGCGCCATTTACTTCACTACCTTAATATTGGCCTTGTTTGCGGTAAAGTACGTGCCGTGGCCAGTGTGTACAAATTTCCGATAACCACCAACAAGCTTATAACCACTCACCTTGAGTACAGTGCCCTTCTTAATGTGATTTTGTACTTTACCGTTCTTGTAAGTCCAGATACCATTGCTTTTAACTACTTTTACCTTTGTGATTTTAGGGTTAGAGTAATAGCTTGCTTTAATATCTTGAGCACGCACTTGGCCAATAGCCGTAGTACCGTTGTACAACGTCAATACTTGATTAGATTTGCCCGTGTATACGGTCTTGATCGAATGCACACGCAGATTAACCTTAGTAAGTGAGCTGTCAATAGTCTTGCTAGTGCCATAGAACTTAGTACCGGCCTTAACACGCACAACCTCCTGAAGAACATGGCCACCATAAGGATAATTTGCCTTGTTGATAGTGGTGCCAAACCAGTTATTGCTACCAGTGAACTTTGAAGCGTCTGTTGAAGCCTTCAAAGAAGTGCTGTAACGGCTGTCAGAGTATTGCCATAACTGATAGCTAAAACTGGTTGAAGGTGCGCTTGTCTGATATGCAGCTAACCACATACCGTCATAACCAGACTTTGAATTAATGTTCGTAGTGTAGAAACTTTGATATGAATAGAGATAAACTTTCTTACTAGTTAACGACTGCAATTCTGTGGCGAATGCCTTGGTTGCAGCACTGTATGTACCTGAAGTAGTTGTCACTTCTTCAGCGTCATTCACGTAAAACTTTGGTGCATATGCTTTGGAGCGTTTGTAAAAGTCCTTTGCTTCTTGTTTAGCGTCACTAGCGTTAACGTATTGACTGAAGGCATATACGCCATAAGGCACTCCAGCAGCCTTTAAGATTTTTACATTATGTACAAAATATTTATCTTGGTAGTTTGAACCATATTGCACACGCAGGATGACCCCCTTCACTTCACCCTTTAAAAGTTTGACTTGGCTGGCTGTAATCCGTCCTTGCCATTCAGAAAGATCAAGTACGGGTTGTGTTGCAGCATTCGCAGTCGTTTTTGCACCGGACAAAAAGAAAAGAGTGGCCGCAGTCAGCACCCCACCCTTAATTAACTTTTTAATATTCAATCATTTTGCCTCCTTTCCTTTTAAAGCTTTTAGCTCATGTCGCAAGTTGTCATTTTGAACCTGCAACATAGCAATTTCCTGTTCGCTAATCGCAATTTTTTGTGCGAAATTTTCACGCATTTTATCCACTAATGCTTGCCCATCAACTTTCATTATTCAGTCGCCTCACTTTCTGCTTCAGTGGTACTTTCAGTTGTTGTATCTTCAACTACTGCTTCAGTAGTACTTTCAGTTGTTGTATCTTCAACTACTGCTTCAGTAGTACTTTCAGTCGTATCATCAGCCGCCGCTTCAGTAGTAGTTGTTGTCGTTTCTTCAACAGTAGTAGTCGTTGTGTCCTCAGGTAGCATTGCGTTGAGTGCGGCAATTAAGCTGTTCAAAACCAGTTTCTTGATAGTTTCAACGCCACTTGCAATTGCTGTATTAAAGTCGTCCATTGAGATTGTGCTTTCTGAGCTAATTGCAAGGTTTTTAATAGTGAAAGAAATGGTCATGATATTGTTGTTGTAGTCCGGTTTGTAATTCGTGATTAATAAACTATCCATTGATTTTTGCCTCCATAGCTAAAACGTTAGTGTTTAATGCGTCAATTTGCCTTGCCTGTTCCTGCGATAAAGCTAATACAGCGTTTAAAAGCACACCGTTATCAATACCAACTATGTTGCCATCTTCATCACGGGCATAGAACGCTTCAGGCAAAGTCCATTCTTTTGTTGCGTTTACGTCATCAATAATACCTGATAAGCGCAGTGGGTCTGTATAATCATCTGTATCATAGTTATACGTGGCCAAATCAATACTCATGGCAAGGTTTGACCAGTAATTAATGTCAGCAGCCTCTACATTGGTCTTTTCAGACAGTAGCGACTTTGAAGATGATCCTGAATAATAAATGTTCTTGTGGTAGGTGTCTACACGTGCTGAACTGTCGTCAGTGAAATAGATACCGCCGCCGTCTTTAGACCTGATCTGATGTGCAAGACCTAGCCCCATATTGCTGACCCACAGCTCACGGCTGAAAGTGATAGGGTTACTTCCTGCTGAATCAATACCAAAATTAGCAGTCTGACTGTCATTGCTATAACCAACATACCAAGTGCCTTGATCACCATTACTCTTAATGTTGCCGTATGTAGTAAAAGTAATACCCTTGTTAGTGTCAGTGATCAGGCCGTTAAAAGTGATAGTCTGCATATTGCCATACAAATTAATACCATACACAGAGCTAAGACTGACACTCCCAGTAGCAGTAACGCCGCTTGAAAATGTGTTATCTGAAGCTGCTGTATAACCGTCAGTAAGTGTCAATTGGCCATTGCTCAGTGAAGTTTGATTTGCATAATATGTGCCGTCACTTGAAGCAGTAAAGTATCTTACGCTTGTTGTGAGTGACGCTTGATCAATTGCGGCTTGCAAGCCCACACTGCTATCAAACATAGTAGATGTGTACACGCCGCTAGCATTAATAGTGAGCGGGTAATAGCCGCCGGTGTTATAACTGCTAGTGCTCTTAGTCCCGCTGTTGATCACTCCGCTGTTAATCGTGCCACCATTGATGACCGTACCCGTGATTGTAGTACCGCTGATCGTGCCACCGGTGATTGTATTACCAGAAACTGTAGCCCCACTGATTGTGCCACCGGTGATTGTATTACCTTTAATCGTGCCGCTTGTCACTGTCCCTAGATCAGCAGATAAGGCTGATAAACTACCGACATTCAAGCGTGCTACATCTAGTGTCCCTGTGGTGATATTGGTGGCATTGATGTTTGTACCAGTGATAGTGCTGAAGTCAATCGTGCCCGCAGTCAATTTGCTTGCAGACACACTGCCAATTTTTGCATTAGTAATAGCTGCGTCTGCTAACTCTGCCGTTCCAATTACAGCTTCATCAATAGCTGTCTTAGTTGTGATGTGAATTAATGAACCGTCTGAAACTCCTGTGCTAAGCGTGGTGTAATCTGCACTTGCTTGGCTTGCGGCTGCTGAAGCAACTGAAGCCGTGCTAGAAGCGTTACTACCAACCACACCGGCACTGGTTGCAGCCGCTGAAGCGGTGCTTGCCGCCGTGCTTGCTGTTGCCGCACTAGCCGCGGCTTCACTAATTGAGGTACTGAAGCTATCATTAATCAGCGTCTGAACATTTGAATAGGCGGTGTTATATGTACTTTGCAACGTAGTCAAGTTATCGCGGTCAACCGTGCTTGCAGTCGTCAAATCTGCTAATAGACTTGATTCATATGTATTCATTGCGTTGTAAGCTGTGGTTAATGCCGTTGTACTAATACTACTGCTTTTAGCTGTGGTGACAATTGCCGTATATTGAATTGTAGCCACAGTCAAAGAGTACTCAAGCTGCTGCTTTTCGATAACTGACATTATGCTGCTAGTATTTAAATTGGTGACGCCTGTGCTTGCCGTGTCTGCAGTTGCTTGTGCAGTTTCAGCAGTTGTTGAAGCGTCTGTGATTGACACAGACACCGTGCCAAGAGTTGCCATTTATTTCACCTCCTTTCATTTATTCTGTCTCATCTTCAGAATCATCATCATCACTAAATGAAACACTGCTATCGGTTCTAAAAGTCAGCGGATATTGCTGCAAATATTCCACTTTATCAGTTGATGTAGTGCTATTTTCGACGTTGAAACCAGCATATAAATTAGTACCGTCATAATACGTAGTTTCTGGTTCATAAACGTCATTACTGGCCGCAATGTCTGCCAGCTCCCACTCATAGCTAAACACTAACGAATTAGTTACAAGATTGGCGCAATAAAGCATTCTCTTATCCGACATGTCAACCTTTCCTGAATTCCAAAGAACATAGTCACCATATACGGTGAAAGATTGAAACGTCTGATCAGTAAGTGAGTAGCCAAAGTCGGTAACCAGGATAGAGTATTTGAGGTCAGTGCTGCCATTCATTAATTCATCTGCGTCAATCACTGAAAGTTGACCAAGATATGTGAGGCGAATACCAACCATGTTATTTGTTGCGTCATAATTGCAAGTAATGTGACGCTCGCTCTTGTAATAAGTAGTTAGCTTGTCCACGGCTACAATAGTGTTCACCTGATATTTAACACGGCTGATATAGTAGTTGGAGTCATCATATACTTGCGTCCAGATGTACGGTAGGTCATCAACTACTTGAATGCCAAAGTTGGCACCGTGACGGCTACCGTCAAGAACCATTGATGATTGATAAGTGCCATTGCTATCCAATAGTAAAAATTCAACTGCGTAATCATGAGTAACTGACAAAGATACTGTTGTACTCGGGCTATCTTTATACGCCCTTGACGCAATGTAATAGCCTTCATATGTTCCTGAAGTAATTGGCTGCACATACTGAAACGCCTTGGCACTCCCTGTATAAGAGTCATCTGAGCCGTCACTCAAGCTGTACTTGAACAAGTTTGAGCCGTTATCTTCATTCATTTCTAGCACGTTGGTATCACTGATGTAGTCAGTATCAATACTGAGCGTTAATGAACCGCTGCTTAGCTCATCTTTTGACAGTTCAAGCAAGTAGCCGTCATTGCGGTGATTTGTATAAAAGTCGGTATCGGCACTGCCGGAGCTGTTGTACACATTCCACACGAAAGCTGGTGCTTCACAGTAACTGGTGACATCAGTGCCGTAAATTTCTACGTGGCCAATAAAGCGCTTAGTTGATTCTGAAGAAGACCAGTCAGCCCCGTCTGGTTGTAGAATTGTGGCCACAAGCGCCGTGTTATCGCTCAACGCTTCTTGAATCAAATCAGAAATACTAGTATTCAACTTGCTCTCTAATGAACTGATCAAGCTAGGTGTAACTAGCGCTAGAGTTGTAAACTCACCCAGAACAACTGAGTTGCTTGCAGGAGTCGCTTCAGACTCAACTTGTTGAATTACCCGTGAGGCAAGAGCTAGTTGCGGGTCATCTTCAAGGTCAACCACACGCACGCTATCACCGATTGCAGCGGAAAAGTCAGGTGAAATAGTTACAGTATAATTTGACCGTGGGTGATTGTAATACGCCAGCACTTTCTTCCCCCACGTTAGCAACCCAGCCGCCGTGCTAATATTCTCGTTTGATGACACGCCTTCAAGATAATTGGCGTTACCGGCGTTATATTCATCATTTGCTGTGGTGTCAAAAATCCATTCGCTACCACTATTTGCGTCTGCAATTGTGGTTGTTCCGTCTGAACCGCCAAGCGGCTTGAGTGCAGTGATTAAACTTGTATCAATAGTTTCACGCTGAATATTCTCAGCATTGAAGCGGTATTCTACCCGTTTGCCTGTGTTCTGATCGCCTAACTCACTAACAATATCAATATATTTATTGATTACTTTGCCCTGACTAACTTCAACATATGAACGAATTTCTAAATCAAAGTCTTGCAAGGCGGTCTGTAGTAGTGAGTTCGCTGTAGACGTGCCGTCAATTGTATAACTAGCACGCACACTGTCATCTTCACTCTCACCGGTAAATTCATTTGTATTGATGACGAAGTCTGAGTCACTTAGCAGATACTCCATAACGTCCTGAGAAGTTGGATTCACCATTGTCTTTGAATCAGGGACAAGGTGCTTCAAATTCCAGAGCAATAAGTCATACGCCGTGATACTTTTAAGGCCGGTCGACCGGTCAACCTCCACTTCAGAAACGCGGTAACAGTGAAGAAAACCGTCAGCGTTCTGGTGAACTAGATGTACACCTGTTTCCATAATTGGATAAAGTGAAGACGGCCGTGGCACGTCCATAGTTACATAGCTATTCCACTGTTTAGAGTTACCGTTCAGAATCTCACTAACTGACGTATCATCATCACTGGTGGAATCTTCAGACGCGATTTCTGTGTGAATTTCATCATTCACGAACCAATCACTCTGACTATGGCCACCCACCGGCGTTGCGGTTGAGATGATCTTGTCTAAGGCATTATTAAAAATGTAGTACATCTCAAATCTCCTTACTTGTACGTTGGTCTATATGTCATAGCCCAGTCTGCTGTAGCAATCGTTGGTGAAATAGCAATCTCAGTCTCTTCACCGCCCTGTAGACTTGGCCAAGAGCTACCAATAGATAGCTTGTCCATATATTCAGCGTCATCTTTATAGATTTTGTGCTCTTGAAAATCAAATTTAAGTGTGTTGTCACTGTCGGCGATAGGTGTCACATCTTCAGTGTCAACTGCCTGATAAACCTTCAAATCATACCCAGACATTACATCATTTTTGTAATAAACGGTGTTGCCTTTAGAAGTGCTGTCGTATGTGTCCAAGCCGTTAATATTCATCTTGGCAGTGTGCATAGCAATTTTTGCTAAAGGAAAAGCATAGCTTGATGAAAGTGTCTTGCTGCCGCTTGTTGAAAAACCGTTCTTTTTAGTCTTATGTGTAGTACTGTCAAGCTGTTCAATCTTGTAAGTGTACTTGTTTCCCACTTTTCTAATTCTGAACAAGCCATAAAAATCACTGAATGATGATGTACTAGTGTTGGCCGGTGTCGTTACAGTTTGAGCTTCAGCAACACTCTCGCTACTGGTGGTGGTGTAATACCAGTTTGCAGCAGACAGTGCCTTCAGCTTTTTGAGTTGCTTCTTTTGAGCCGTGGTCAGTTTCTTCTTATTCTCAAGCTTTTTCAACGTAGCCTTGTATGACTTGATTTTAGAAGCGCTGTAGCGTACTTTGCTCTTCACGGTTTTCTTTGTGGTTGAGCTGTCATAGTATTTGATAGTCTTGGTGCTGGTCTTGCCTTTAGTGGTTTTGCCATAGCCTTCATAGAGATGAGTATGAGCAGAATGAGTACCAATTTGAAGCTGAGCCATGACTTTGCCGCTATCACTGTTATCTTTCAGCATGATCTTGCCACGCCGCTCACCGTTTTCATCAAGCAAGTAAAATTCAATTTTGCCTTTTGCGTAGGACTGTTTGACGTGCATTGACATGCGCACATCAACTTGCCAATCAGTAGGTGCAGTTGACAGTGTTCGCATGATAACCGGCCCGTAGAACTCTGTATATGAGTGGTTCTTTGCAGTTCCAAAATTAGCAACTTTCTTGTTAGTATACGAACCGCTAGAATTGTAAACTTTGGCCGTATGCGTTGCCACACGAAAACCACTAGTTGATAGAGTCGCCATTTTTCCGTCAACTGAACTATTTTCAAGTTCAAATGACGTACTAGTTAAGGTGCTCCACTTGTTTCTGGTGTCCATAGGATCATGAAGAATCAGCGTGTCTCCGGTTGCGGCTTCAGTGCCGTTTTCAGCGTCAACGTCTTCACCAACGTAGCTGTAAGACTGCTTGCTATTATATGCGTCATCATAAACAATTCCCGCACGGTTAATGCTTTCAGTTGGCACAACAGTGAATACAGGCTCTGTGGTCGCATTTCCGTCTGGTGTAACGCTGAATGTTGTACTGTCAGTCAAAATAAACTGAGTATTGTAAGCAGTATCTGCGTCATCAAATAGAGTTGTGATCGTGGCGTCTGAGTTCGTGACATAGAACTTGAAGCTGTCAATGGTAATAGTGTCAGTGTTTCCTTGAGATAGATACAGGTACAGGCTTTCAGTAGCACTGTTCAAAGTTGGCCAAGAAAAATCAGTATCAACCGCGCCTTCATAATTTCCATATTCATCAGTGTCATCAGCGTCAGGCGTAACCGTTGCAACAGTATTAGTGGCAACAAGTGCCCCGCTACTATCATACTCAGCTAGTTGAACATTAAACGTATTTGACACGCTGTCTGCGTCGCTATTCCATGCGCAATTAAAATGTGTGGCCGTAGGTTGAGCCTGGATCATCAACTGAAGGCCACTCAGGGTGACACGTTCAGCAAATAGGTTAATGTACAAAGAACAATCAGAAACGCTGGCAATTGACAACGTGCTTGAGAGCGTTGCTGTCCCTGTTGCTGTTCCTGAATATGTGCTTGTACCGTCAGGGCTATCAATTGCAATTGTTGCCGTAACGTCTTGTGTAGTGCCGTCTGAGTACGTCACCGTAAATGTGGCATAAACTTCACTGGTTGAGCCTACTGAAGTTGTAGCAGTTGCGTCACCTGTAGCGTCACTAGATGTAACTGCTGTAGTAGACGGTGCGTCTATGATGTAGTCAAACTGAAGCTGCACGTCACTGCCCTGAGCGTCTGTGATGAAGTCATCAGCAACACTAGCACTTTCTACCGCAACGCCTTCAGCATAGTCATCACTGCCGTAGTCACGCTGAGTATCAGTGTCATCACCAACTTCATTAACGGTATCTTCAAGATAGTTACTGGAAGCAACCGTTTTAATATCCAAAGCGTCATCACTTAGCTGTAAAAGCTTACCTGAAGTGTAATAACGTGGATAAACCCAGTGCTGTGCACCAAAGCCATGTGGATCACTACACTTAAAAGTAATTGTGAAAGTTGCCATATAGTAACTTGCTTCATCAGTCCATGACGGTGTAGATACATCAGTAACGTGGCCAAAATAAACAATAATGCCATCATTGTTGTCACCTGACCAAGTAATAGGCTGCTCTTCTTCATCAGCTTTATCACTCCAAAGACCTTCACTAATATCACGCATAATCTGATATACGTCATCAGATTTATCTGCAATAACAGTGCACTCAGCCGTGAGTTGAAGCCCACCATACGAATTAGACATGTAACCCAGTCCCACACGGCCGGGAATTGTCTGCGTATTTTCAGTGATGTCAGGCGTTAAGTTTCTGGTGAATTTATTTACCAAGAAACCCATATCATAATTGGTCAAAGTACCAATACTCAAAATGTTATTAGACTGAAAATCACTGCTTGTTAATTCCAAAGATCACCCCTCCTAGTCAGTTGCAAAGTTCTTAATTCTAGTCTGTTTTTTAGATACAGACTTATTGATCTTGTAAATGTCGTTTTTAGTTAGCGCCGTGTCATACTGCGCCGTGTAGAGATTATCAAGACCGTCTACCACCTTTTGAAGCAAGGTGACAGTAGTTGTGTCACTGCTTGAAGTAGACGTACTGCCAGTTGCAGCATTCAATTTATTCTTATCTCGTGAAGCAAACATTGTGGCCACTTGGCCAAGTAGTTCATACCCACGGCTTCCCTTTTGAGAACTCATAGGGATAATTGCTTCTAGCTGGTTACCTTCAGAGATATGAGCAAGCTTCTCAATGTTGCTGAAGCCCCCGTTAGCATAGCGTTTATGGCCAGTTGGCCCCCACCCACCAGATACGCTAATATCAGACAGCCAGCTTGAATCATTGAATAATGCGGCAATCTGAGAAGCACCATGTCTGATGTTGTTCGGGTATTTATGCCCCGCTTTTGTAGGCAACCATGATTTGAAAGTGGGTTGAATATATTGAAGCAAACCAATTGAAGGAGTTCCTGCTTTGGCGTTAGAATCCCAGTCGTTCTCGACCGTGGCACTACCGTTTGACTCTTGTTTAATTCGACTCAACACGGCTGACATACCGCTAGAAGTTAGATCAACATTCATATTTGCAGCAACTTTTTTGATAACCGGTTTCCAACGTGTTACCCCCGAGCCGGTGGGGTTATTAGCGTCGCCGCTGCTACCACCATTAATTGCTGACGCAAGTTTCTTGAAGGTCTTTTCAACATTCTTGATGACTGACTTACCAACATTGTTGTATGCCTTATTCCAAGTGTTTGACTTCACCCAGCCTTTATTAGGAACTTTAATGCTAGTCATGCCGCTCAGCATTTTCTCAACTGTTTTGATAGGGTGACTGATTGCAGATTTTACTGTCTCGCTTAGGCTCTTGTATATCTTACTTGCATTTTTAGTGAGTGACTTTACAAAGCTAGATAACGTGTCAGTACCGCTTGCAAAGCCTGGCAATACCTTGCCTTCACCATAACCACCATTTAAAACTTTGGCACTGTCTTTAGCGTTCAGAATGTGTTCATCAGAGTAGACCTGTGTTACTTCGGCCCCCTGAGTACCAAGCAAACGCATGGTACCCCGTGAAGGACTGTAAGCTAACTCTGTACCTTCTTCACCAACAAGTGCCGTGCCCGTCTTGCCTACCGTGCCATTGCCAGTACCCTTTGCATACGTCATGCCGCCTACTTTAGTCATGGTGGCATGGTACTTGGCAGTTGAACCACTTACACCAGTGAGCCATTTTATTTTGCTAAGCCATTTGATAAAGTCTGAAAAGATGTTCGATGATCCGCTTGCACCTTTGCTGGCAGCTTCAATGGTATTGTTGCCTTGCTTGACCATATGCGTTGTAACGCCTTTAGATTGTTTCTTGGCCGTCTTAACAACTGACTTTTCTTGAGCAGAAATTTGAGACTCAGTTTCTTTTTTGGTCTGTTTTGCAGCAGACACAGAATTTTTGTACTGAGTATTTGCTTCATCAGTCAGCTTTTTGCGCATTTTAACAGCATAATCGCTATTACCCGTGTAGGTCTTCTTAGCAAACGCAATAATGTCATCACGCTTATTGGCAGCGGTCTTCTTTTCGGACTTGTAGTCATCTTCAGCTTGTTTAATACTCTTCTTGGCTGTTCGGTATGATTCATTGATTAGTTTATCTGCCATTTGCTCTGAAATCTTACCTTTAGAAGACTTCAACTTAGACATAATAGCTTTTTGCTTCTTACTACTGCTAGTGAGCGTTTTTGAAATGGTCTTTGCTAAGTCAGATTCTTTATCAGCGTACTTTTTAGCGTAATCAGAAATGATGTTCTGCCGCTTTTTCGCATACTTTTCACTAGTCTTATTAACAGCTTTTCCTTCTTGTACAGAAAGCTGTTCACGCTTAGCCTTGTACGACTTTTGAATCTTGTTAATGCCCTTTTGACCGCTGTACTCAATGCCGTCAAGAGTAACTGTCTGACCACGTTTGATTTTTGCAATGTTGCTCTTTTCTTCAGTGGCCATTGAGCTACGTTTTCCGCTATATTTGCTTTCAACCTTGTTGATTGCTTTGTTGCGGTTAGATGTTTCAGTCTCAAGCTGTTTAGTTTCTTGCTTGGTAATTTTCTTAATACTTGAAGCGGCACTCTTGGCGCTCTTAGTGGTCTTGCTATAGTGCGACTTGACTAACTTTTCAGTTTTGGCTAGATCACTTTTACTAATAAGACCGTTCTTGTACATTTTCTTAGCTTGAGCAAGTTGGCTCTTAGCCTGTTTTGCACTACTATTTTTAATTTGCTTGTACAAGCTGTTGACACTAGCAATAATGCTTTTTTTAGCAGAGTTGAAGCTGGTCTTGTCATAGCTGACGCTGAGCTTCAAGCGGCTCTTGTTAATTGTCTTGAAGGAAGCGTTAGCCTTCTTTACAGAGCTTTGAACCGACTTAGGCAGTGAGTTGAAAGTCTTTTGTAATTCTTTGGCCTTCTTAGCGGCTTTTGTGAGCTTAGTGATAGTCTCAGTTGTGCCGTCAGCCCTAACTACGGTCTTAATCGTATGATTCTTATTGTACTTATTTACCTTATTTATGCTCTTTTGAGAAGCTGAGATAAGCTTGCTAGTAGTCTTGCTACCGCCAAGAGCGTTACCGATTGAAGCGCCTAACAATAAGCCTGCGGTTGTACCAAGGCCAGGAACGACAGAACCTAAAGCTGCACCAATTCCACCGCCAAGAACAGTACCGACAGACTTAGCACCGGCCTTTGTTCTGGTCTTAGTTTTTGAGCTGGTTAAAGAAGTATAGATGTTCTTGCCAAGGTCTATGCCTTCAGCAGCAAGTGCCACAACGTTAACTGCCTTCAAAGCAACTGACCCCACCTTGCTAACCATACCACGAGAAGCAGTAAGCAGCTTAGACCAGCGGCTGGTTTTTGTAACTACACCTTTAGTAGCTGTTTCAGCCTTCTCTACATTTTTTGCAGTCTTGGCTGTTTCCTTTTCAGCTTTTGACCAGCTACCACTACCAGTAGAAGTAGAAGTAGTGCTGGCCGTATTTTCAACTTCGCTGGTGACGCTACTTGAAGAGCCTACCGTTTCTTTTTCCTTTAACGCCGCTGTAAGACGCTTCACAGCACCCGTTTCAGTGTTAATTGCAGCAGTTTCTTCAGTAGCAGTCACAGCTACCTTTGATTTTGAGCTCTTGAACAAGTCAAAAAGCCCTGACCATTTACTTTTTAGTGAAGTAGCAAATGTGAGCAATTTCTTGCTGGCAAAATATGTAATTAATACGCCACCAACAGCTTTCAGCGCTGTTTGATGTTTGGCAATTTTCTCTAGAATACCGTTGATGTCTTCTAATACACCACTAGAATTTTTGCCCTTCTTATGTACAACTCCAAACATTGTGCCGATAGTCTTCAGTGTGCCAGCAAAAACTGACCATGCACCTTTAGCAATCAGCCCAGTGATTGTGCCAAGATTGTTAACAATCCCAGCCAACGCAGATGAATGCTTAGCTAAATAGCCGAATAGATCAGCAATCTTATTAGCCAAACTCCCCACAGCTTTACCTAACTGCTTTAGTCCTGCCATTGTCTGCGTATTGTAAAACGTCTTTGTTAACTCTTTTGATGACTTATAAAGTGCTGGTAATAAGTTCTTACCCAGCAAAGTGATCAGCGCTTGCCCTGCCTGCTTAAATTGAGCATAGGCATTCTTAGCAGTCTTCATGTTAGCTTTGGCCAGTGACGCAACATAAGTGCCCTTCTCACCAGCAGCACCAATTTTTTTAGTTAGGTTGCCAAGTTGATTAGCGTTCTCAGAAAGGATTGAAGCAGCATTCATTCCAGTTGTGCCAAAAATAGCTTTGAAGAATGCGTTCTTCTTAACCGTGCCCCAGTTCTTGGTTTTGTTATTAATCTGAGTAAAAATGCTGCTCATTGACTTCAAGTCACCATTTGAGTTCTTGACTTGAATGCCATACTTTTTGAGTGCTGAAGCGTTGCTTGCCAGTGAAGTTAAGACTTTACGAACGCCTGTCCCTGCCTTGTCCGCTTCCAAGCCCCGATTACTAAGCACACCAAGCATTGCAGAAGTTGATGATAAGCTAACGCCGGTTGTTTTGGCAACCGAACCGACATACTCCATACCCTTACCTAAGCTTTGAAAATCTGTGGCGGTCATATCAGCCGTGTAAGCTAATTCGTTAACAACTTTCTTTGTGTTAGCCGTCATCTTGGCTGTATTGTTGGTCTTCATACCAAAAGACTCAATAACTTGAGATGATACTGAAACGACATCAGAGAATTTATCACCCGTTGCGACAGACGCTTGAAGTTCAGACTTCATAACCGCTACAGCTTCTTTTGCGGTATGGCCACGTTTGACCAAATCAAGATAAGCTTCGGCAATTGATGATTGTGACTTACCATACTTCACAGAGTATTTGGTAGCGTCTGACTGCATTTTTGCAACCTGCTTAGCAGTCGACTTGGCACTTTCACCACCCTTAACTAAAACGTTTGTAACGGTTTTATAAGTGGTCTGTAAATCAGACGCTTTCTTAGTGCCGCTAACCGTTGCAGCCCCCAGCCCAGCAGTTGCTGCTGTGACTGTCAGAATCGCATTGCGATAGCGCGAAAAAGTAGAACTTATCTTAGAAGCGGTCTTAGAAGCCGTGTCACGCACTTTAGTCATGCCAGTGGACATTTTACCGTACCGACTATTTAAGCTACGCATTTCACTTGCCTGCTTGTTATAAGCAGTGGTGAGCTTATTAATGCGGGTACGCTGTTCCTGAGCTTTATCAGAACTTGTGCCGTAACGGGCATTAAGACTGCTAAGCAAGCTTTTTTCTTTGGTCAGTTGTTCATCAAGCAAAGTATGCTCTTTTTTCAGACCGCTAAGCTTGGCTTTTTGAGCACTATAGACATTGCCTTCAGATTTGAGCTTGTCTACATAGCTAGATGTTTCTTCTCTGGTTCTCTTGATAGCGGCTTTTACTTGAGTAATGCCCGTCTTGTAAAGTTCAGCCTTCTCATTAGCCCTTTGCTGTTGCGCAGTCAGTGACGCAATCTCTTTGCGGGTTCTTGTTACCTGAGTAGTAGCTTGATTTAAATACTTGCGTGTATTTTCATACTTAGAATTGGCCTTTGAAACAACGTTCACTTGTGATTTATAACTTGATTCTAGGCTCTCTACATTACTCTTTAGCTTCTTGTAGGCGCTCGAATTAGTCCCCAGACTTTCCTTGACCTGCTCAAGCCGTTCTTTTTCGGACTTTAGCTTTGTGCCTACGCTGCTAAGTGCTTCAGATTCTTTCTTCAGTGTGTCTTCCTGCCGGTTAAAAGAACTAGTGAGTTCCTTGACCTGCTCTCTTGATTGCTGAAGAATTTCTTTCTCCACTTTTAATTGCTGAGCAAGCTTCTTAGCTTTCTCACTGTATGCTTCAGTAGTGTTACCTGCTGACCGCATTTCTTTGAAGCTTGCGTTCGTGTCGCTTTTTAAGAAACGCAACTGTTCCCGCATTTGCTTAATTGCAGTCTTGAAGCTGCTCTGTTCAATATCAAATCTGAACCGATAGCCTGAAATTGTTTCCATTATTTTCCCCCTTCCTACGCTTTGATAGAACCACCAATTGACAAGCCTGCACTGCGTAGTGCAGCAAGTGGGTCTTGTGCCCGCTCTTCACGTGGCTTCGCCAACATAACCCGATTAATTTTGAAGAAATCTTCACTCTCATAAACGCTGATAGGAATACCCATTTGAATCATGGCCTGTTGATAGTTATAATCCATGTCTTCAAGTGCATTTTTTGTCTCACGCAGCCTTTTGCGGGCGGCTATTTTTTTGCCTTTTCCTCCGTTGGAGACATAGGCTGTGCACCAAAGATAGCGGCTGAAACATCAGCAAAAGCGTTTTGCGTTTCAACAAAGTCCGCGTCCCAGATACGATCGATTTGTTTTTCATTGAGTTTGAAAACATCAGCCAAGAAGTCAATGACTTCACCAATCATTGAAATTTGACCTGATAAGGCTACATCTTCACTGTCAGCCGCTTCACTTGCATTAGCTGTCTTGGCAACTTGCAGGGCGTTGCGGGCGATACGGTTAGTGATAGTTACATTGACAGTCTTCTTAATTCCTACGTTGTTTAAAGTTAATTTCATGGTTAATTTCTCCTTCTATTTGACCTGATTAATTGCGTGCACATACTTTGCTGAGCACCGGTGTTCATCTACAAAGCTTAAATCTGTTTTGAACGGTGTTTTTCGTACATATTGACCCTTAAAAAATAAGTGATCAGAATCACTTTTAACCACGCCGGCATTATGTAAAATCTTAGTTTCTTTATACTTCTTTACATCATCAGTGGCCATGCAAAAATCAAGCTCATGATCTACTAGTACACCAATGTTGAAATACATCAAATTCCATAACTGCGCCCACATCTCAGCAGTCCATGCTTGAATGTTGCTATCGGCCTGCTGAAGCAAGCTATATAGCGGCGTGCAGTCCTTATAAACCTTTTCCCAGTATTCAATAGTGGGTTGAACAATGAACCACTGAGCGCCGCCAGAATTGCCGTTAATGGTTTCTAGCGATGAGACTGTAACCCCGATTAGGTCAGCCATTTTATGTAGTAACTTTTCCCCGTTCTTGCGGCTACGAATGTAGTCAAGATTCAAATATCCATTGCAGTTGCTTGCCACCCAGCAATTAGGCTTTGCAGGCAATTTGCTAATGTTTGGCTTCTCACGAAAAATCACATCAGAATCCATGTAGAAATACGTCTCATATTGGCGTGAACTGTCTTCTTCCAAGAACTTCCACCAAAGATACGGCTTAACACTTGGAATGTATTGCTTGTCCCCACGTTCGTCTCTGTAGACATGCACTTCTACACCGTACTTGTCAGCAAAGAACTGTGGAATTTTATTGTTGTGTGACGTAAAGAGCAGAATAATATCTGCTGGTTTAACGTGATTGCTGTCAATCAGGTTGGTCAAACACACTTCAAGTTCCCACTTAAAACGTTGAATTGCTGGTTGACATAGAATATAGTGCATATCGCTTTCTTCCCTTCTTTAAACTAGGCTACAGTAGTAGTGCTAGTAGTCGTAGTTGAAGCGGCTACAGTCGTAGTAGTCGTTGTGTCACTGCTTGCTTGCGGGAAAATGGTATTTAACACATCTGATTCTTCATAACCGTCTGCGTCAGACCAAGCAATCACACCATAGTCACCGTCTTCATTGCCAAGTGGCGTATAAGTTAATGCGTCAGTGACGCGGTTTTCAGTATCTTGATCAGTTGCAAGTGATAAATCACCGGGCGTCATGATACCTTTATAGAAGCCAAAAATGATGTCACCACCGTCATCAGTGTTTGAATATACGGCCATTGCTAAGTTCACAGGGTCGCCTTCAAAGTTGAACTTACCGTTGCCAAGGTCTTTACGACCAAGAATCTTATTCAACGTTTCATAGTTAAAAGCATTGACGGTAAGAGCAATGCTTGGCTGTGCCTTACCAACAGACATCTTAACTCGTGTGTTGTTACCATAAACTGAAGTGGTTGAACCGGCTAAACCGGTTAATGAAGCGGCGTTTGCACCTAAGTCTTCAGAAACAGTGACAGTGTAAATACCATCCCCGCTATCGTTTAAACCACCTGAAGTGATTACTTTGTTGTTGTCGTCCAATAATGCTAACTTGGCTTTTTGTAAGCCAATATATCCACCTTTTGCACCCATTTTGTATATTCCTCCTAGTTCGATTTTCTAAATTTAATCGTTTGTATAATATTTTCCGTGTCTGGCGTTATTGCATGGCCACCGATACTAAAAAAGTGATACCCGTTATTGGACATCACTACTTTTAGGCTCTCTTCAATTGTGTTCATGTCCTGACCATAATCAGCAGGATAATAGAACTGAATTTGAACTTCATCATAGGCTTTAACCGCAACACCATTGCCGTATACATATGTATCAACGTCTATTTCAGTTACTAAAATGATAGGGGCGTTATCTACCCAGTCGCTATCAGCAATTTTATAAGCGTGAATATTTGAAGAATCTATATTCACCAGAGTTGCTGTATTTGCTTTGAGCAGCGCCACCACTTTTGAAGCGGGGGTCATTTTTTCACCTTCTTATCAATGGCGTTTTTGACACCGTTAATCATAATTTTTTGAACAGTAGACTTGCTTTCAAGCCGTGTGAGCTCCCAGAAATGAAGCCCCTCTACATGAGAGTGAGTCTGCTTGTTTCTATCTTTAACCGTCCACCCGTCATTTAAGAAACGGCCAATATAGGCTTTCTTACTCTCTTTAGAAAAGCCGTCTTCTACGGTGCCGTTCAATGCGTTAATGTGCATAATGAATGCAGAACGCAAGTGAACCGTACCGCCACCGTATACATGAGCACTCTTTGGTATGCGATCATCACTAAGCATTACCGTTTTGAAAGCGGCCGCTGCTTTAGTGTTGATTTTCAGACGCTCTGTAGTGCTCAGTCCAGTCTCAAGGCTGGCCATAAGGTTATCTAACGACTCAGAATTAAGCTCATTAGCCATGAGTTACCACATACTTTCTAACTGTAACCAAGTCATAACTAACGGCCGTACTATCATCAGATGAAATGCTAACAACGCTGTACAAATCGCCATCAAACTTAACCTTCATCTGGTCATTGATCTTATCAGTATGCCTTATGACTATAACTGACGTATCTTCAAGCGTAGTACCGGCCACTTCAACCTGTTGAGAAAATGAACGACTGTAGCGCCCAGCATATCGTGAAAATGAAGCTTGAAACACGTCAATAGAATCACCAGTATTAGGGTTAACTTCATCACCCGCCACCATTTCACCAAACTCTGCCCGCTTATTCAGTCGGTTAGCTTTCAGTTGCATTGTCCACCTCCGACTTAATACGATATTTAATACTATTGATAAAGTACAAATAAGCAGGCGGGTAAGCTAATTCACTGTCTGATAGGCCACCACGGTTGTTATAAGTGAAGTCTACCAACGTTCTAACAGCCTGATTGAACAAGGCGTTAGAACGGTACACACTGACATCAATAGAGTCATCTATTTTACTGATGACATCTACTTCAGCCATTGAGATTAGCGTGGCCAGCAAATTATCTTGTTCATCAACAGACAGATATTCTTGCATATCAGCAACGGTCACGCCGCTGGTAGTCGCTGCAGTCGTTGTGGTGGTTGTTTCTGCTACAGTCGTAGTCTCTGTTGTTTCAGACATTAGCAGCCCTCCTTGCAGTTAAACTAGGCTGCCGTGGTGGTGGTAGTCGTGTTAGTTGAAGCAGTCGTTGTTGAAGCCGCAGTAGTGGTAGTAGTTGTTGCTTCTACGTCTGAGACGGTTAAGAAGTAACCAGCCTTAGAATCAGCCTGTTGTGCACCAAAACGCATAACGGCACCCAAATATTGACCGTAAGTAGGGTTGTCAATCCATGACAGTGAAATTTCTTTCCGGTCAGGGAAAAGTACCGCACGCTTCAAGTCACCAATAAACGCTTTAGCTTCACCGTCTTCACCAAGTAAACTGTCATTAACAACTTTGACGGTAACACCTAAAAGAACGCCGCCTGAAGGTTCAGTAATGCTTTGGTGAAGTAAGTATTGGCCGTTCTTGTCCTTCAAAGTATCAAGAACTTGGTACATGCTTTGGCTGGCAACAATCGTGCGGGCATAGCCAGTATCAAGATCAACATTCAAGATGTGCTTGATAGCGTCAACTAAGTCACTTGATTCTGCTGAAACGGCCGTGAATGCTTGCAGCACTGGTGCAATTGCCTTGTTAACCGTGTTGACCTTCTTTTCACCGATAGAGTGGCCAATCAAAGAAGTCAAATCTACTTCAGCGTCATCAATTGACTCTTCAGAAATTGGTAATGCACCACGGTAAGTAGAAACTGACCAATCAACTTCTTCAAATTCTGGCGCAGCTAGTTCAGGGTTAGTCTTCAATTCTTCAGTTGAAGCTAAGGAATCATCTGCCCGCTTCAAAATTGGATAAGTCCCCTTCTTAGTAGTTACAGGCAACTTAGTAACTAAAGTTGATAAGTCAACAACTGTGTTAACTTCAGACGTAGGATCATAGATAATTGTTTCTGGCACTAACGGTTCGACAACCGTTGACGTCACAGCAGTTGCAGCATCATCTGAAATTTTACGGCCGCGGCTATGTACAAAGTCATTAATGGCAGCCTTTTGCTTTTCCAGATTGCTCTTCTTAGGCGTTAAGTCTTCGCCTTTCTTGTTTAACACTGGTTGTGGTTCAGTGCCGTTGTCCTTGTCGTCTTCAGCTAACTGTTCACGCAGAGCATTGCGTTGTACTTTCGCATTGTGTAATTCGTCCTTGATTACCTTAAAATCTTTCTCATTGAAGCTGTCATCAACTAATGCAGCTTGTAATTGTGCGTTTAAATCACTGCACTTATCACTAATTTGCCGGTATTTTGCTTGTAAATCCATTTATAAATCCTCCTTTAAAATCTCTAGCTTTTGTTGTGTTAAAGACAACTTTACACTGTCTTCCTGCTTCTTTTGTTGCTTGTGGTACATGGTCTTCACTTTGTTCATCAGCTTAATTGGTATCTGTGGCACGGCGTTGAACACCGCTTCTTTTGAGTAGTCAATAATTTCATCAACTAAGCCAAGATCAAGAGCGTCCTGCGGTGTTAACCAGCTTTCTTTATCCATTAATTGTAAAAACTCATCAGTAGTACGGCCAGTTTTGGCTGCATAAACCCCAGCAATTGTGCGGTTAGTAGCTTCTAACATGCCTGAGCTTTTATCCATATCATGGTAATCACCGTCTGCACTTGAAGAAGCATTGTGAATCATCATCTGAGCGGCGGGACTAATCCGAACTGTGTCGCCAGCCATTGCAATAATCGTGGCCGCACTATATGCAGAGCTGCTGATTTTTGTCGTCACCTTGCCATTATAGTCTTTTAACGCCGTATAAATTTGAGCAGCAGGGTCAACTTCGCCACCAAAGCTGTTAATGTCAACGACTACATCACTGCCGTCACTTGGCAAATTATCAATGATGTCTTTAGGTGAAACCACCGTCATGCCAATATAGTCACGATAGATGTCAGCGTCATCATCATTTGTGATTACTCCATTGATGTTTAAAACGTTCATTCTTTCTCACCTCCTTTCGATGTTGAAGTAGTCCCCGTTGCCGGTGCTTTAAACTCTGGCAAATTCATCGGTAAATAGCCCTTTGACTTCAAGTAGAACTCAGCTTGCCCTTGATCAATCGCCCCACTTGTAACTAGTGCATTGACTTGGTTCACAAGCACGGTGTCATTTGCGTCTTGGATAGTCTTGGTGTCAATTGTCAAATCAGGCACCGCAAGCTTGAGCTTTAATTCTTCAACTAGCGGGTAAATGTACGAGTTTAAATTTGAAAGGTACACAGAATTAACCTGAGAAATGTTACTGTGACTACTTTCGGTAGAAGTACCACCACCCAGCACATCACTAGGAACGCCAAACGCTTTAGAAATTTGATCAGCACTAAAGTTTGAGTTCTCCGTAAGCACAGAGAAAACGTCTGTTTTCATTTCATACGGGCTATATTCCATGCCGTCAGCCAAGACCATGACTCTACCTGCGTTGCTGCCAGCGTTCGCATTCTCAAACTCTTCTCGTGCTGCCTTCAAATCAGTAGCATTGCCGATAAAATTGGATAGTTTCAATGTCCCTGAAGGGGCAATTTGACTATCTAATGCTTTACCATTTGAATGATACGTCTTTTCAGAAATATCAAGCGCACCCTTCAGACTTTCTAGCGGTGAACGCCCTACCAAATACCGATAGCGTGCGTCAGGGCTCAATCTAAAGTGAAGCATTTGTGACTGTGGCAAAATCATTTCTGGCCGGTCATTATTGGCCATAACGGTGTACGTGATACCTTGATTGCCTGAATTGTAATTAATTTGAACATCAGACGGCGGCACGTGTTCCCACTGGTTGCCATTCAGTGGCACATAGGCATTACCTGCTAACAGCAATTGAATAATTACACCTTGCCAAAAAGAAAAGTGTCCAATTAAAGGATTAGGGCGCTCAAGAAGGTCTAAAACCGCTGTATTTTCCGTGCTCAGCTTTGCACTGGCAATGTCACTGGCGATTCGGACTACCACCGCATAAACGTCAGTGTTATTAAAAGCACTGCGTGCGGGTGTATAGCTAATTGGATTGCCAGCGATATTAGTCACAAAGGTGGGCTGCTCACTAGTGCTAGGATAGCTCATGTCATTGCGAATCTTTGGCCGTCTGTAATTGCTTGGTGTCATCAATCCCATTTATCTCACCCCCTTTCATGTGCATAGGCCAAAGCCATTGTGATCAGGGCTAGGCCGGCCACTGTAAGACCAAGAGTGAAATTAATATTAAAGGCTGCTAAGTCAAGAAATGTTAATCCTGCAATGAACAGAATTACAGATAACCAGTTAGCTAAAAAGAAGCTAATAGCTTTCATCACTTTCAGTATCATCACCCCCCAAACATTGCTTTGAAGAAGTCCGCACGCTCACTGTGATTCAAATTATTCAAAGGGTTGTAGCCTTCATCTGGCCTGTAGCCTTTAAAATAATCCATTGCTTGTGAGTATGCGTTGATCAGTGCGTCTGTCGTATCAATGTGCTCACTGACCCAGTTTTGACGGTCAATCTTGATTGCACCACCCCTGTCTTCAACAAGTACAGCGTTGTTCAAGCCATCTGTCATGAGCGGATCATCAATCATTTTAATATTGCCGTTTATGAACTGTGTCTGAAATTCTTTAGTAGGCACAGACAACTTGTAAGAAGTAGGTGCCAAAGTCAGCAGCGGCCATTCTGGTTGATAATTTTCGACCATTTTAACGAACCAAGCAGCTAAGTTAGGGTCTGCAACTACCGCTTTTATCTTCAACTGGTGCTGAGAAACGTAATCTACCAGCCATTGGTAAACCTGTTGCTGGTTAATCGTCCCAGCAGGGTTTCTAGTGATTTCGCAGAGATGACGTTCAGCAAGTTGCCGATAATTTAACCCGTCCTGTTTTTCTTTAGCACCAATGGACTTAGCGGCCGCAAATGGAATGAAGCTATACTGCTGAGCGTAGAACCGGTTGCTCTTTCCTACCTGGTAAGGGTAAATCAATCCAAAAGACGTATTATCATTGGTCTGGCTTGCGTCAAAACCAACGTATACTTCACGATTGTCAACGTCAAAGCCGTCAATAAGATTGTTCTTGATATTCTCAAGAGAGATGAAGCTATTTTGAAAGCGGCGACTCCATACGTTAAGCGACTTGTTCACGAATGAAGCAAGCTCACCTTCACGCTCTTGCTTATCTCTAAGCTTGATAAGGCCGTCTAACAACTGGTCTTTAAGTTCAGGGTGTCCCAGCAACGGGTTTGACTTCTCCCAGAGCTCAGGACTGAAGACTTCACTATCATTGTCTTGACTATAAATCATCATGAAAGTATCTTCAGCGTCTCTCAGGCTGTCCTGTCGCATTATTTTGCGCATAACGTCCTGATCATTCTTGAATTTAACTTTGACATTAGGATAAGCGGTTGAAATTTCAAGAAAAAGACGGTTACTGATTTTTGACTGTCCTGAAATAATCTGGTTAACACTTTCGTTCATCTTAGGCTGCAAGTTTCCAATTTCATCAAACACAGCAATTAGGTTGTGGTAGCTATCGAATCCCCCTGCCTGTGCTGAACCAATACGAATAGTGTTCTTGTTCTTATGGCCAATTACCTGACGTGTTTGAGCTTCAACGCCTTGCTTTGCAGCGTCTTCTTTGAAGTCAGGTGACTTGAGAATTACTTGAGCTTGCAAAGAAACGTAATCAAAAAGCTTTTTAGCGTGTTCATTGTCATAGCTTGCTACAAGAAAATCTTGAGAGCTGGCCTGTAGGCCAATCACGAAATAACTGAAATTGACCAAGATTGAAGCGAGCCAAGTCTTCCCTTGTTGCCGTGCGATTGAAACAATTCCAGTATGGAATCTGCTACCTTTATGCACAGGATCACGCCAGCCAATTAAGTTATCTAAAATGAAAGACTGCCACGGCATAGGGTTGATTAGCGTATGAATATCTGTAGGGTCAGGAATGGTACGGGCAAAGTATTCAATTGCGTTCACCATGTCCAGATTATAGATATAAGGGAAGTCTTCATCACCCTGACGCAATAAATCGTTCAGGTGGCGAATACAGCCAAGCTGAGTGTCTTGCCCAGTTATGTATGTATCCGTGAAGAGCACGTCATAAGCGTACTGTGTGGCTGCGTCAGGATAGTCTGACAGCAGTGCCTTGTATTTAGGCTCTTCTTCAGCAACGGCTTGTTTGATGTCTTCCACTCCAACATAATCAGACACTGAACTTCACCACCTTCAACGGGGTGCTTTTGGCACTGTCGTCTTCATCATCATGAGTTTCTGCAAGTACCTGTCCACTCCGTGCGTTAAATGAGAGCCCTAAGTCAGCGCCTAGGCTCTTCATAGTCCTTGCAGCAGTTTCAACCGTCACAAGTGCTGGTGAACGTTTTACGGGTATGCCGTCATCATTAGAGATATACTCACCGTATTCTTCAAGCTTCTCTTCAGCACTCCGATAGTGCCCATATTCAGAGCAAAATAACTCTAAACTGGTACGGTCTAACTGCTTCACTTTGTTCAATTTTCTCAGTTCAGGTGCTAAGACTTTCCACAGCGCCCTTCCATACCCGCTTAAGTGGCGCGGGGGTGTCAATTGAATATCATCAAGCCCGCTTTGAATTTTTGAAATTTTCTTATCTTCTTCATGAATCTCTTTATGATAATCACCGTCATGAGTGACTTTGCGCTTTCTTCCTGCATGTTTTTCATTCACTAGTATCACCACCTTGATCAACCTTTTAATTTTCGCAGTTTTGTTTGTTTTTGAGAGTGCTTGTGTGAGCTCTCCCTGAGCTTCATAGGCGGGGGGTGCTTTTCAGTGCTTGTGTGCTAAAATCCACTCTCTGCAGCTCTCTTTGTTCCACTGAGTCGCAACATCTAAATTTGAAATAAAATTTTCATCTCCGTCTTCATAAATGTCTTGCTCAAGCTGTCCTTTCCAATAGTGGCAACTATAGCAGAGCACCCAGAGATTGTTGCTGTCTAATTGCTTGCGCTTGTCTATCCGTCTTGGTGTGATATGGTCTACAACTAGCTTTCCTTTACCAAGAACAGTATGGCCACAGCATTCACATGTCATGTACGCTCTCTCTTTAGCAACTCTGCTAAGCTTGCGCCATGCCACACTGTGATAGAAAGCATTGGCTTCCTTGTCACGATAGTTGTGGTTATAATCCTTGTTGAGCTGCTTGCGTTCCCACTTGTTATAGTGCTGATAAGGTCTAGGCTTGTAACAACTAGCGTGCTTAGCACAGAAAGGATTCTCTTGCTCATAACTCACCAGCTCATTACAACCTGACATGCGACATACTTTCATTCTCATAACATCACCGGCATAAGCTTACATACACATCAATGTTGTCATTCGTGTACTCATAGTTGACAGAGTAATTAGCGTTATAGAAGGCTTCGGCAATCTGTAGCACTTTGAACCGGCTCAGCATTGGTCTGGTTGAACTGAATAGTAAATACTTGGTAGTGAAGTCTAACGCCACATCTGCTACTTCCTTGTTTACTTTCTCCCAGTCTTCATCAGTCATAACGTCATAGGCTCTCTTGTGGAATGATAGTGAATCTAGCTTGAGCGGGCTGCCACTAATCTGTGCATAGCTCTCCTTCACTTCACCAAGTACGTCATCTACATTCTCTGCTGTAATTGCTTTAAGGTTCATTACTTGTCAGCTCCTTTGCTGTTGTTGTGTTCTTGTAATTGATTAGCACGCACGGTTAAGAGTACGGCTTGCAATGAGTCTGCATAGTTCGAGCCTGATGTCTTTGACCATGATAAAGCTGTCTTATCTGCAAGTTGACCAATAAACCAAGTCAGTTCTTCATAGGTCAGGTTGCCACCAATTTCAATCTTGAAGTGATTACTGTCTAACTTTCTCATGAGTATATGCGTAGAGTTCTCATTCACAGCAAGTCAGCTCCCTTCTCAGTGGCTGATAGCTCTGTAGTCAGGAACTCTAACAACTTGGCTAAGTCTGAGCGTCTAATCTGCATAGTAACTGTGTCGCCACTCACTGTATCAGTTGTAACCAGTAAGCCATGTGTCTTGTTGATACTGAGCTTGGCCGTCTCACCAAAGCCGTCATGATAAACTAGCATGTTAATCCCTCCATAATTAAAGACAACAAAAAAGCCTAGCGCTTGGCTAGACTAGAATTGCAGAGACTGGAATCGAACCAGTACCATTCTTGTTTATGAAACAAGTAAGCGTCCACCGCTTTGCCCTGCACTAATTAATAGACTGAGAATACATCTATCAGCAACAGTCTTTAACAGCCTTATTTATTAGCTGCGTTTCCACTCAATCCCTTGAGTAACTGTCATAGCTGGTGTGACAGCGCCTTGAGCTTTACAGTAAGCACATAAGTAATGGTCACGCTCTAGGACTCGTTGCCTTAGATGTGACCATTGCCTTGTCCGATAGAAGTTGTATTGCTGACGCTTATCCTCATTACGATAACGTGTACCCGTGTTGCACTTGTGCGTGTACTGTTTGTCATTGCTACGTGCCCAACGTTGCCGACTAGCCAAGTACTCAGCTTCATACTCATAGTGCTGCTGACAATAGTGGTCAGGGAAAGTGACCATCGCATGGCAGTTAGGATAGCGGCATCTTCTTGTCCTTGGTATGTTGCTTTCTACGTTTCTTTTCCAAACTAAAAGCGCCATGCTTTTTTGCACGACGCTTGTCTTTACACCATTTATCTAAGTGGGCATCCATCTCCGCTTCTTGTGGCGTGACGTAGCCGTATTTGGTTTTAATCAACTTTACCATGAGGTACCTCGTCATCAATTATCTTAGCCAGTCGTCTCAACTCACTAAAACTAATCGCCATTGCTACGCTGTCACCGCTAACATCATCGGTAGCTAGCAAGAATCCGTTTGATGGATTAATGACTACACTTAGTTCTTCGCCATAGCCATCTTTATAGTTGAAGCTTTGTTGCTTTTTAGCATGCTTTGCAATTTGGGTATGTTGCTTAATATACTTATTAAGCCCACGTTCCATGTCTTGAAACGTTTTCCGGAAATCACTTGCAATAGCTTGACCGTTTAATATTCATTGTGATACCTCCTAATCGTATATACTAAAAAAGCCTGACGTAAGCCAGACTTATGTATTGCTGTCTCATAAGATGGCGATCCCATTAATCAACAATACGATTTCATATAATACTATATCTCACATTATTTGAGTTGTAATACGCACTAAAGTACTTCACAAAAAAACTCCCGCCAATAAGCGAGAGCAGTTTGAAGGATTACTGAGAATGCCTGAGGGATCTAAAGCCCCCTTTCAGTATCTATAGCGCGCCTGTTCCTGCAGGCAATCTGGTGGCCGTTTGATTGCGCGTCTTATGTAAGTGCCATCCAGTTTTCCACGCTAAATGGCAAGCAAGTAAGCTGAGTTATTGTTGATTCAAATGATTTCACGCACTATCGCTTGCATACTTACTTGCTTAATGTGCTTGGTAGGGATTTGCACCCTACATGACGTGTGGACATACTGGTTGTCAACCAACACCCGTTTCTCGCATCTAACTGTGCGTCTACCTATTCCGCCACAAGCACGTGTTATAAATGTTTAGCCCTCATGAGTGACCATGCTATATAACTATATCGCCGGTAGGCCTCGAACCTACATCCAATTGTGGCTTACCAATTAGCCCACAGCGATTACCAGTCTGTAATTTGGAGGATTACTTCATGCACGTCAATCACATTTGGCATACTACTAATTTATCACGTTTTTAGGGGTCGAAAGTGCCAAAATAGTGCCAACTTAGTCAATATCATAAAGACCAAAACCTTTTGCACATTCCTTAATGAAACTATTCTTTAATCTAAACGCATTACGACGACTAACGTTAATTAGGTGGTTTGCAATAAGACCATCGATTGTATACTGCGGTCGTTTACGAAAATACAACTCATTAATAATGACTTCCGTATCCTTGCCAGCATCATCCAAGCAGTCAGTAATCACGTTTTGTTGTCGCCTTAAGGTATTAATGCACCGATCATCGTCAATTGTAATCAATATGTCTAACGTCTGGCTACCATATTTATATTGTGCCTTGCCTCCACCCACGTTGTCATCAGCCGGTTTCACCGGGTATCGCAATTCTTGTTCACGGTCTTCGATATATTTGTCAATCTTCGGGTAGTCTCGCAAGATATCTTCCACCTTGCGGATAGTTGAAAGTCGCAAACTAATTCCTCCTTGTAGTCATTAATCATAGCACTGTCAGCAATAGCAATACTTTTTTGTAAAATTGTTATTTTTGATGTAAACTTACTTTGTAAGCGTTCTATACGCTTCCCCCAGCCCTACATTTTCCCTAATCAGTGTAGGGTTTTTAATTATTCAGTAACGTTGCAATGCTTTGGTAATTGTAGTAGAATTTGCCTATTCCAAGTAAGTAAACGTAGTCAGCAATGGCTGCGTTTTTTTATTTAACCAATCGAAGTATCAGCATTGCCTACGATATGAAATGCTCGATCTGGGTATACATCTAGCCAGTCACCAATGCCTGCATACCTGTTTTCAACAGCGAGTCCACTGACGCCCGCTTGATTAGTAGTGTCAATCACCAGCACAACTTCACCGTTATTCACGTTAACCAACACATCATGTTTCTTAATTAAAGTACCTTCATCATCAACTCGTGGTTCAATTTCTTTTGTCATTGTTCATCCTCCTATAAAATAAGAATTTTATTTAATAATCCATCTAACAAATCTACTTTTCTTAAGCTTCACTGAATAGTAATGTGTCAAAAAGTTCATCATAGCAGCTTGTCCAATCAGGTTTGAACCTAGCCGTTTAAGTACCAGATACAATAATGAAAGCTCGATCATCGTCACTAATCAAATTTCCATACACAAATGTCCCATCGTAATTAGCATTAATGACTTTCATGTTTTCAGTACTAATCGTTGGAATACCCCTAAACTTAATCATCGTCATCACCTCCTTGCGAATAATCAGTGCCCATATAAGGTTCGTCTAAATGTTCCAACTCATGTAAAGCAATCTTAATTCCTTTGACATCCTCGAAACGTCCCTCATTCCAGCTATCAATAATGACATTGTTAAGCCGCTTACGTAATTCTTTCATTTCATCGGTCATCGTTACTACCTCCAATCACTAGCATGCCTGTGCCAATTGACTTAAAAGCCATTCTATTACTTCATCTGATTCACTCATTTTCAATCCTCCCCGAACGCTTCAAACGCCCGCTTATTAATGTTGTATGGCTCATATTCCTTAGCTAATTGCTTACTATCCAGCGTTTTAGCTGTGTTCGCTTCGGCATGTTGCTTCATGCGCCGGTGCTTCCGCTTAATCGTTGAACGCTTCTTAGTGTGTTTGGGCATTGTCATTCTTCCGTAATGTAGTATTTGTTTTCGTCAATCGCACGAATACGATTATCAAGCCAAGCGTTACTGTGTTTTAGCTCCTGAGACGTCCTAGTTTTACCCTGCTTGCCTTCCATGACTAATTTAATGGCATTATACTGGGTACGCGTAATCTCCATGTAATCGCCTGATACGGTCTTAATTCCAGGCATCTTATGCAAGTTAGCTAATTTGCTCTCAGGCACGTTATCCATGCTGCCATACCTCGCTTCTAGCTTATGAATGACTTCCAACTCTTTCGCCCAATTTTTGCTTGTCATAAACAATCTTCCTTTCAAACTCTTGTTCATATTGTTTATGTTTATTATTCACACAGTTAGGACATGGGTCAAATGTGAAACCATAACTCCCAAGTGGTTGTTGAACGACTTTACTACCATGACATAATTCACAACTCATACACTTCTCGCTCCTTTCTATTCAACTAATCCGCGGTGGTCTGGAATATTTGCAAACGTGATTCCATTATTAACACCGTGGTTTTTCATTCTGCTTAATGTTCTGTCACCATATCTTGCAGTTAAGTCGCTACCAATTAAGTTAGTGGTCACAATCACCGTCTTGTTTTCTCGGTCACGCCAGAATGCATCCGCCAAATCTAACGAATACTCGGTGCCACGTTCACTACCAAAATCATCTAAAATAACGACATCAGCGTTCTTTATCTCAGCCATGGTTTTATTGATTTGTTTTGCCATCTGATCGTCATTAAAAGACTGTTTCTTGCGTTCGATAAGTTCACGCCAGTCAATAAAGATAATTTTCCAACTAAAGAACGTTTCAACTGGCTTGCCATTCTTCATCACAGTCTTTAATAACTTGTAACCAGACCGCTCTAATATCCAGTACATCATGCCTACAGCAAGGTGCGTCTTCCCACGCCCTGTTGCACCAATCATCAACGTGTGGATTGTTTCACCGTTAATAATGCGATTAGCTATCGTACGACTACGCTCTAAGACTTGTTTGCTAGCATCACTCGATACTGTATAATTACTAAAGCGACGGTTAAAGACATCAAAACTGCTAAAAATACTGTAGGTATTAATATAGCCTAGCGCTTCGTTTTTATGTGCGGATGCTGTCAGGGCTTTGTTATCTGGTATTTCACGGTGGTTAATGTCTTCCATATAGCCGCAACTTGGGCATGCACCGGCCATTTTTTGGCCCGTACGCTTGTTTAAAATCTGTGGTCGTAGTAACGGTTTCCCACAAACGGGACAGTTAACCCCATAGGTTTCAAACACCTTAGACATTAGGTTAGTGACTACATCTCCTACGGTTTTTACCATGGCTGGTCACTATCCTTAACTTCTCTACCCTCAAGGGTAAAGCCGTTAGACCGACCACTTCCTGAACGTCCAAATTCTTTCCGTGGTTGATTTAATTGGCTTTGCCCTTGTTTGTCCCTTTTAGCCCAGTTGCGAATGGTTGCCAGATAGTTCTTATACGCCTTGCCATTCATACTGCAATACTCAGAAACGCGTTCGATTCGGTCTTGCCAGTCAGAAGGAAACTCTGATTCGAGTTTCTTCAATTGTTCATCCGTCAGTAAGACATTCTGGTATTGTCCATATTTGTGTCGTGCTGATTTGGCTTTTTCTGGCTTGGGATTATCTGGTTCTATATACTTACCTTTACTATCCTTACCTAACCTATCCTTACCTAACCTAACCTCGGTATGACAATTGCCTACCAAGTGTCCGTCATTTGGTTGACCGTTGGTTGACACTTGACTACCGAAAGGTAATTTACTATAACTAGCGTCTTCATTTAGCTCTAATTGTTTAAGCTCACTAGTATATTTCGTGGGGTGCTTACGATCTGATCGGATGTAATTATGAATATGCCAATCTTTAATCACAGTGACGCCATTCTCAAACGGAATAAGATACTGCTTGGCTAACAAAATTTTCAAATCATCGTCACTTGAACCAGTCATCCGCATAATGGATTTTGTATTACCCACAAACCCATCATCATCAGCATGCATATTCAAATGAAAATATAGTAGCTGAGCTGACTTAGGCATGTCCATAAATAAATCAGAATCCGTGATCGTATTACTAAACATTCTCCTTTGTGCCATCTTTTAATCCTCCCTTATTTACTAGTAGGCATTCCACCCACCCGGTGTATTAGTCACTGCTGTATTTTTTAGTGCAAGCCAATTCGTTTTAGTGTTTCCTAAATCACTTTTTTATCTTTTAAAGTCTCCAACAAAAATTTTCCACCAGCCAGGCCTTCATCCGCATCTTCAAATTGCTGTTGCAATCCACCTAAGTAACCTTCTACTTCTAACAACAACCAGTCATATTCGTTAAGCAGTGCAATCTTTTCCTCATCGTCTAGGTCGTCAAACGAAACAATTTGTTGACGTGCCTGTACTGCCTTGTAGGCAAAGTTAGCAGCACTTGTAGCTGCAGATAACTTTTTTTCTACACGATTAAGTTTCATTTCAAATGATTGGCATTCAGATAGTAAGTCCACCATTTATTCCAGCCCCCTATTAAGCATCAAAACATTCAAGTAAAATGCCATCGCCATATTATTTTCAATTAGCTGTAATTTTGGAGTCAATTCTTGTGGATCGATTGATGCAATCTGCGTAATACCATGAAGAATACAATCCTGTTGTTCTTTGTAAGGTAATGGATTATCCATAACTACCGTCCTCTCTTTCTCAGCACTTGCAAACATTTTGAGTTAGCGTTAATATATACGCACACCTTGAATTGTTTTCTTGCTCCCTACTCTTGTAATCCACTCCAGTTGGGAGTATTTTTGTCTTTTAGCTTGCAAACGAGACTGCTTTGGAATAAAGTAAATGTTGGTACTAATCATCTCTTCCATTAGCCCGTCGTTAGCCGATACTAGCGATGGACTTTTTTGCGCTCGTTTCCATTCATTAACTGGTAAAATTGATACTTTTTGCATGATCATTCCTCCTACTTAATTACTTGAATACCATTAGTAATGATTTCAAATTGCTGGCTATTCTCTTCTACTACAGCCACCTCTTTTTTTGTACGCAACGTGAACGGAATTTGCTTAATTTCAACCACTCTGCCAACACCGGCTTCTCGTATTAATTGGCCGCAACTATACTCAGCCTTGTAACTCACTCGATCACCTACATGAACTTTCATGATCATTCCTCCTAATACATTGGTGGCAATGTAAATGTCCATCCATCGTCGTTTTCTTCATCTGGCTCGCAAACATTAATATCGTGTTCTTGCAATTCACCAATAAATTCTTCTGAATAGCCAAAGCATGGCCGCCGCTTAATGATCCCATCTGTATCGTACGTGATAGCGTTAATCAGCTCACGTTCATCTGCACGAATTGCGTTATACTTACGTGCTCTTAACGCGTGCTCAATGTCTTCTTCATACATATCGTTTCCTCCTAAATTCCAAACCAGTTTCTAATCTCTCGGCGTTTGCACCACACGGTTGTTAGCGCCCAGGTTAATGCCGCTACTTCTACCATGGCAATTCCTCCCAATAAATGGCCCCTCGCATAGACTATTTATAATTCATGATCTTCATAATATTTATCAGCGGATTTTTTTGAAATCCGTTGAACTCCGTCAACAACGGAAACCCTCAAACCGTCAACAATGAATTTGTCTAAAGTTTTGTCACTAACATTCATGTAAATTTGAGCTTCCTGTTTCTTCATCCAATACGGTAAAGCTTCACGGTCCATCATACTTTTAAATACAGATTTGATTATCCCTGTTAGCTCTTGCTTGATTGGCTCTAATACCTTGCTAGGCAGGCTTAAAGAGATGTCGTTAGATTCCATGTAACTCGCCTCCTATGTTTGCTTAGTTGTATACTTTGCTTACCCCAATAAATCGAGGTGATAAGATATGGATGGTTTGGATAAACTGGTGTCCGATTTTGATCGCATGAGCAACAATGCCAAAGAACTTGATGGCGATCATAAAGTTTCCTTTGAGAATTTATTTACCAATGATTTCTTGAACAAATATACAAGCTTCAAGACAACAGGTGATTTGCTAAGCGCTATCCCGGCAGATAACGTTAAATCCTTTGATGATTTTGATAAACCTGTAGTTGACGAAATCATTAACAAAAATTCACAGTTTTCAAGTTTTACTGAAATGCGAGATGAAGCTATTGAATTTTATGTTCTAAATGGCTTATCTAATGGAACTTCATTTGATATTCAGTAATTTTAGACATCGTATTTTGAAGTTGTTTGACCTGGTCTGATGCCTCGTCAAGCAGCTTTTTTAATTCATCTAAACTTTCAATTGTTACATTTAATTGTTCCATCTAACTCACCTCCTATGCTGGCTGTTCATTTAAGTAAAGGTCGCTCATACCAAGCATGTCCGCTGCTTGTGCTAAAGCGTCGTAGTTTGTTGCTTGAACTTCGCTAACTGTGCTCGGCTCCCACTTACCACCGTTAACCCGAGATTTAAGGTTAGGGTTCAACGTCGTATCGTTAAACACAAGCAAGAATTTCAGTGCTTCACGTACATTTTCAAATTCCATTGTTTTACCTCCTATGCTGGCTCTTTGTCGAATCGAAGTGACGTCTGCCGAATAATCGTCTTAGTTGCTGTAGATGGCTCCCAATCGTTGATGAAGTCCATTACCATCTGGTAGTCCTTCTTGCGTAGCATTGACCGAGCACTCACATTAGCAATCTTCTTGATGCCACCGTTAATATCCTTGAACAGCTCACCTCGTTGTTTCTTCGTAATGCGCCCATAACTGTGAGCCACTTCTGACACACGTTGGTTAACACGCCGGCTAAGTGCGCTGTATTCAGGATTTGGAATAACTTGGTTCTCCTTGAGGTCTTTCACATCGCCCTCTACACTATCTAGGCGTTGGTTAGTCTCCTCATTGGCTTGCAGCGCCAATCTGGCAATCTCTCGTGGTGATGTTGGCAATTTCACTTGTTCTTCCATAGAGTTGAATGCCTCAATGTACTGAAGTTTAAATTTAAGTGCTTTAGTACCAGTGAATCCCATTGCTAACAAAGTAAAACCATCACGGTTCATATAATAGATTGGGTAAGATTGACCGTTCTGTTCGTTAACATATGTCTCCTTTGCGAACATGTGTTGGGTATGCTTATTTTTAAGCAGACCCCCAATTGTTGCTAATACATTACGATGTTCTTTCTCAAACGTTTCGGCTACTTGCAAGCTACTAGTAACAGCTTGCTTATTCTTCATAATTACTAAATCATTCATGTGGATCATTCCTTTCGGTTGTATAATTAGGTATTCCGTTAAATCGAGGTGATATTGATGACTGCAAATAAAGAATTTACTGATAAGCTATTAAACATTCTGAACTCTTCTTCTAGTCGGACTGTCGGAACAAAATACACAAAGTCTGTTGCAAAATTATTTGACATGTATTCATTGGCTGACATTAAAGACTCATTGGAGCAATTGCCTGCTGACAAATATACTTACAAGTTATACAAAGACTTTAAAAGCGATCGTATTTTAGGATTTGGAATCAGGGACAAGACCCGTAATCCTAGCTGAACCAGTATTAATTAATTTCTCGATGGTCTCTAGCACTGCCTGCTGGGGGTCACTTGACGTTTCAGAGTTGCCAAACTGGATATTAACGGTTAGTGTCCCTAAAAATACTGGATGTTCGTATTTTGAATCAGTAGAAATTTGCTGTGACAATTTGAAACTTTCTAGGCTTATAAAATCCGCTCTTTTAGCACTTTTTCCATGAAAGCTTTCTGAAATTCGGCCCTCCTGTGTTATTTCTTGCATGTGAGTCATTCCTTTCATTGAATTCCTAAAATCTTGGCCATTTGTGACCGAATCCGTCTTGACTTGGGTTCGTTACCGCCTTTGATTGCACGGTTAACTTGTGGCGGTGTGACCTTTTCGGACTTAGTGGTAAGCATTTCAGCCATTTCTTTTTGAGAAATTTTGTGGCGGCTCAATGCAGTTTTGTATTTAATTTCAATTTCCAATGCGACATCTTCGATTGTTTGTTCTGGCATTTTTACTCCTCCTTTACATAATTTATTCATCAAGTTATTGACTTATATTTAGACTAAGTCTAAAATGAGTGCATACGAAATAAGCAATTTAAAACCTACTACTATCTAAATCTCTCGCCAAAGTTATTGTTTCGATAGGTGTATTTTTTGTTGCTTAATTACTTGATGAATCAATAATAAGTCTTAGTCTAAAAATAGTCAACAATTAATTAGTCTAAGTCTAATTGTTTTGTCATAGAATTTGGAGAAATCATTGATATGACAGTATTGGATAGAATAAAAAAAGTTTCAAAAAAACGCGGATTTAGTCTAACCCAAGTTAACGACAAGGCAAATTTAGGCAAAAATACTATTTATTCATGGAAAACCAAAGAGCCTAGTATCAATAATTTAAAAGCCGTTGCCGATGTTCTAAATGTTTCTGTTGATTACTTATTGGGCAAAACGGATGACAATTCTACTTCAATGAAGCCCAAACAAGTTGATATTACAGATGACGACTATATTATGACCTATCAGGGTAAGCCTATCCCTCCTGAAGATATGGAGTACATCAAACGCATCTTAAACGGTGGGAAGGACTGATAATATTTGAATATCTACATCAAGCGTTTAATGCAGTATGCTTGGGATCATGGAATATCTTGCATCTTAACAGACAAACTAGATGCATACACTCCGTCGTCAGCCAAACCGGAAAATAACATCGTTTTAATTAACCTAAAATGGCACAATCCGTCTGAAATCGCCTTTCAAATGGCACATGAACTAGGCCACGTTATCAACCATGATGAAGGAATATTATATTTTTCTAGTTTTAGCAATAAATCTAAATACGAGCGCATGGCTAATTTAGAAGCATTGAAAATACTTATTCCAATTTATTTAAGCGAAGTTGATACGTATGCTGACAATAGTGTCATGCCGTTTATGGAAAATTTTGGTATACCCAAACGATTAGAAGATGATGTCGTTAACGCCTTCCGCACTAATGTTAGTAACTAGAAGTTAACTTACTGACCAGATACGGATGTCGGTAAAAGCTGGGGAATTTGGAGGAATAATTGTAATGGGACTACTAATAATGATCGTCATCTTTCTAGCACTATGGAAGATATTAGGAACACTAGGCCACATCTTTTTGCCAATATTAGCCGTACTATTTATCCTGGCAACATGGATTCCTTCACAAGCAATTGTTATGGTGATTTGGGTGCCAATCGCGATATTATATTTTATCGGCTTAGCCGGGTATAAACATGCTAAGTATAACTAGTATAAATATATTTTAATCGGGGTAAAAGCTATGGAATTGTATGTAGGAACGTACAGCACACACGTGTTCGACTTTACCATTGAAATTGGCATCATTTGCTTCATAGCGCTAGTCGTCATGTTAGTTTACTGGATTCATAAACGAAAGTAGCACCCTCGCCTAGCGGGCAACATGCGAGCGTAGTTCAACGGTAGAATAGTACTCCTTTGAGTTGCTGACTAGATACTTTCAGATGCAGGTTCGACTCCTGCCGCTCGCATTTAAATTTTCATTGGACCTTTAGCTCAGTTGGTTAGAGCAGACGGCTCATAACCGTCCGGTCGTTGGTTCGAGTCCAACAAGGTCCATCTTTGCGAGCGTAGTTCAACGGTAGAACGGTTGCTTTATTTTCCCTCGATTAAATAACTCAAACTACTATTCAGATGCAGGTTCGACCCCTGCCGCTCGCATTAAAATAAAGAAAGAAGGCAATACTATGCATCAAGATATTTCAAGGTACGAACTAATAGAAGATATTATCAGTGACTTAACAGCCTTTGTAAAATCTGACGCCATTCTCTACCTATCAAAAGATAGCTATTCCGAAGCAGAATACGACCGTATGCTTAAAGGAATTAAAGACGATTTGGTGACACGCTTCAAGCAAAGAGAGGAATAGTAAAATTTTGCCAGTCAAGCCAATTGAATCATTTCAGTTGGCATCTTGCGAGCGTAGTTCAGCGGTAGAACATTGTTCCAAGTCTTGAAGCCCATTCTTTCTTGGACTACTATGCAGGTCCAACTCCTGCCGCTCGCTTATATCGTCTCTCCCCCAAAATAGAAACGAGGTAATGAATATGGGGAAAATATATACAGACGTTTATAATATCAAGCACGACAATTGTAAAATTGTCAATACTCTACATTCTTTTCAACGTATTTTTATTATCGAAGATGCTCACGGCTCTAGGTTTACTTGTTTAAAGGATGCCCCCCCCATGCTGAATAAATCAAACACTCATTGGAAACATGCTAGTCCCAGAGACGCGCCCGAAGAGTATGCTGTACCTTACAGCAAGCGAAATTAATTTTTACATCTAAAATAGTGAGACATCAGATAACAAGTTGGTGTCCCCTTATGCGAGCGTAGTTCAATGGCAGAACACTATGCCCCTTCTCTCTCACTAATACTATTATGCAGGTTCGACTCCTGTCGCTCGCATTGTACGTTAATAGCAAATAATTATGGAGGCACCTATGAATATTGATATCACAAAACTATTAGATTGGGGATTGATAGTGCTATCTCTTTACTTAGTTGTAGACACACTTCTGCAAACAAATCATAACAACCCCTACAACATGTTTATAATAACCCTCAAATTAATAGTTGCCATCATCGTGGGATTGTTTGGTATGTACACAACTTTTTACAACATCTATTGAAACTTCTGTTAACATGCGAGCGTAGTTCAACGGTAGAACGATTATTTGCACACTTCTCATAGGTCTCACATCCTATATTGATGCAGGTCCGACTCCTGCCGCTCGCGTTTAAATTTTTGAATATAAAACTTAACAATTATTGGAGATGGTTAGATCGATGAATTTCAATTGGAAATATGCTCTTGTGAATAATATTGACTTTTACCCATTTTTCATAGTGCTGGCATTGGAGGAAACATATCCAAAATCAATATTTGCAGATTCACTATGGATATTGCCAGTTATCTTTATATTTTCATTAATAGCCCATTTTACTCTATATAAACCAGCTATTAAAAGTAATCCTTCACTTGATCAGAAACATTACACTTCAAGCCTAGTCTCGTGGCTGATAATGATCGTAGGAGTTATTGGAATTATATTTGCTGTTTTCTACTATCATTTTCATTATCCTTTAATGTGGATTGCTTTGTTGGCATTAGTTCTTTTAAGAGATACATTCGCTAATAACGACCTGTAAGGAGCAAAAAAGCACATCCCCTCCCGCCAAGAAGATGGATGTGCTTGCACCAGAATGCATTAATCATGTACCCCTTTTGTATACTCTATTTTACTGAAAGAAGGTGTTGCTTGCAATATTTTTTCCAATAATTTGGCCCCTCGCATAGTCAATATGGAGGAAAAAATAAAATGAAAATTACACATAAAATAATTGGTAGCAAACGGGTATATGACGTTCGTGGCTACCTTGGAAAGTATACTGATATTAACGGTAACACCAAAACTAAAACCTATCACCACGGGGGCTTTAGTAGTAGTAAGGCTGCTAAGTTAGCGTTTGATCGCGCCAAAGTTGAATTTGATCAGCGTAAAAACAATCCAGCTGCTATTATGGATAATCCTACTTTCGATGAAGTTTACGAAGTATGGCTAAAGACTTACAAGCTAGGCGTAAAAGAAAGTACTTTGAATCGCGTTGAAGGCATCTTTAAGCACCATATAATGCCTTCTTTCGGTGGCATGAGGATTAATACGATTACATGGCAAAAGTGCCAAGAAGAAGCTTTAAAGTGGCGTGAGAGTGTTAAGCAGTTCAATAAGCTATCCCAATATGCAGCACTAGTTTTCCGGACAGCTCAAAAAATGGGCGTTATTACTACCAACCCAATGAAATTAGTTGACGTCCCAAAAGTTCCCGTTGACTATTCAAAGGATAAAGTAGCTGATAATTTTTGGACTGCTGAGCAATTGGCTACATTTCTATCAGTTGTTGATGCTACCGACGGACACAGAACACAACCACGGTATGACCGTAGTGCACTGTTTTATTTACTTGCTACCACAGGTATGCGGAAAGGTGAAGCACTTGCGTTAACATGGTCGGATATTGATTTTAAGAATGGGATGGTAACAATCAGTAAAACTATCTCTCGTTCAATTGATAACCATCAGATAATATCAACACCCAAAACTAGAAATGCCTACCGCACACTCTCACTGGATAGCTCAACAATCGACCGACTTAAAAAGTATCGCAAATCGTTAGTAGCCATCCCGCGGGCTAAAGATCTTATCTTTACCAACAAGAAAGGCCAAATCATGTCAGTGATGACACCCAACCATTGGCTCGAGGCCTTGATAGGTGAAACGGACTTACCCACAATCACAGTCCACGGGTTACGTCACACGTTTGCATCAATTCAAGTTGCAAATAATATCAACGTCAAAGCACTACAAATGCAAATGGGTCATAGTGATATTAAAATTACGCTCAATATTTATGCTCATCTATCCCAACAGGAACTGTCTGCACAGGTCTACGATATGAGTAAAATACTGGCTCAATAATCAAAATCTGGTATCGTTTCTGGTATCGCTTTTGTCAAAATAGTATCGTTTTTGTTCCGTTTGATTCCGTATTATTCACTATCATGTATAAAAGAAAAGCCGGTATATCAACGATTAATCGTATCAATACCGACTATTCTGCATAAAAAATGCGGCCAAGAAGATTCGAACTTCCACCGGGTTAACCCCGACAAGATCCTTAATCTTGCGCGTCTGCCAATTCCGCCATGGCCGCATCACAACTCACAAAAAATATAATAACAAAATTTTGTGAGTCTGACAAGCTTATTTTAAGATTTTTGTACTTTTACTCCGGTTGCGTCCATCGGCAATAAGAATAATTGCCCGGTCAATCGGTCATCCTGGCTTAATTTGGTCTGTAAGGTGGCGAGCTGACCGTAGTCGCCTAATGTGATCACGGTCGGACCGGCACCACTTAGATACGTTCCCGTCAACCCGAGTGCATGCGCCTGTTCGCGCACCAGTTGTAGTGCTGGCACGAGCTTAGCGCGGTATTGCTCGTGGAATTGGTCTTGCTCTAACAGCGGCAAGGCTACCTCCCAATTTTGCGTCGCTAAGGCTGCGACTAGCGTATTTGCCACGCTGCTGCCCGCTACCGCCTGATGATAATCTAATTCGGCTGGTAACGCTTGGCGACTGGCGCTAGTCAGTAGGGGTTCGTTGGGCACGTAAACGCTGGCAAACAGGGTCGGCAATGGTAATTTGACGGCGCGCATTTGTTCGCCCACATAGGTTGCCACTACCAGGCCGCCTAAGAGCGCTGGCGCCACGTTGTCAGGATGGCCCTCTAACTGGGTCGCCACTGCCAATAACTCGGCTGAGGAGCGCGTGGTCCCCGTCAATTCATTCGCTAAAACGAGGCCTGCAACAATCGCGGTCGAGCTGCTTCCTAGTCCGCGCGCAAGCGGAATCTTGGACGCCATCTGTAAGTGTTGCGGGTGCAAGTCTGGGACCAAGTGCAACGCGGTTTTAATGATCAGATTACGTTCATCCGTCGGAACATCCGCCCCAAATGGGTGATCGATCTGCCAGTGATCACTCGGTTGCAAGACTTGTAACGTCAGCTGCATGTCGAGCGCCAAGCCGATTGAATCAAACCCAGGTCCGAGATTAGCGGAAGTTGCTGGAACAGAAATGGTTAACATCAACTCACCTACGCATTCTTCAAAACTTTGTAGCTTGCCAACAGTTGCATATTATCCTGTTCACCGATTTCGCGAGTAATATCCGCCAACTGTTGGTCGTTCATCTCATGAGTGATGATAACGACCCGGGCATTGCCGTCGCCGAGTTGATTTTGGATGATCCGACTGAACGACACTTCTGCACGCGTCATGATTGCCGTCAATTTCATCATCATCCCAGGAACGTCTCGCATCTTCAACGCAATGAAGTGTGGGTAAACGACATCTTCTGGCGTTGCCAAGACCGTTTCTTGCCGATAGGAGTTAAACGTATTCCCGGTCGTATCCAGCGCAATGTTTTTCGCCACGGTCGTAATATCACTCAACACACTGTTAGCAGTCGGTAATTCACCAGCACCAGGGCCGTAGAACATCGTATTACCAACTGCAGTCCCCGTTACCATCACGGCGTTGTTCTCATTTTGCACCGTCGCTAACGGATGCTGATCTGAGACGAGCACCGGCCCGACTGACACGGCAATGCGGTCATCGACTTCTTCCGCAATACCGAGTAGCTTGATCGTATAGCCGAGTTGATGGGCTTCTGCAATATCTTCCGGGCTGATTTTGGTAATCCCTTGGACCTTGACATGGTCTAAGGACAGGCTCATGCCAAACGCAAACTGGGTCAAAATAATCATCTTGTAGGCCGCATCTAGTCCTTCGACATCATTGGTGGGGTCGCTTTCCGCAAAACCCAAGTCCTGAGCAGAACTCAAGGCCTGGTCGTATGACCAGTGTTTGGTCAACATCTGCGTCATGATGTAGTTAGTCGTCCCGTTGACGATGCCCATCACCCGCTGAATGCGGTCGGCAGCAAAACTATTGTCGATTGTCCGCAAGATTGGAATCCCACCAGCAACGCTCGCTTCATAAAAGAGGTCACGATGGTTCTCACGCGCGATTTGGACTAATTCGCGGCCATACTGGGCAATCAAGTCCTTATTGGCCGTTACCACGTGTTTGCCCGCTTGTAGCGCTTGCGTGATGTATTCCTTCGCCGGATGAATCGAGCCCATGACTTCGACCATAATTTGAATGGACGGATCATCGAGGACGGTGGCGATTTGGTCGGTCAACTGCACGTCCCCCAAATCAACTTGTTCGTGCTTTTTCAAGTTGTGGACAACCACGCAGGCCAGTTCGAGTTTGCGACCGGTGATTTCCGAAATCTTCTCCTGATGTGCTTGAAGCATTTTAACAACGCCGGTGCCGACTGTTCCTAGTCCGACCACACCAATTTTAATCGTTTCCATCTTAATCCCTCCATATCAATAGTTAAGCTAATTCTATCGGAAGCGTACCGCTTTAGCAAACCTTTTCAACGAATTTAAGCGGTCCGCGACAACGGCCGCAACGATAGCGGTCCGTATTCATCCGCCGTTTGCGCGGATAGGTCTGTCCACAATCCTGACACTTGTATAGGTACCGATACGGTTGCACTCTGGGATGCTTGGGCGCCGGCGCATAGCGTGAGCCACCCACTTGGGCTAGCAGTTGTTTAAACGCCGGATCACGATGCTGATACCCACGGTGACTCAGGTGCAAGTGGTAATGACACAACTCGTGTTTGATGACTCCAATCAGCGTCGCTTCACCAAAATCCGTCAGCATCTTCGGGTTGATGTCAATGTCGTGTGAGGCCAACTGGTAGCGACCACCCGTCGTCCGTAAGCGTGCGTTAAAATAAGCCCGGTGGCGAAACGGCCGGTGAAAATCCTGCTGTGAAATCGTCATGACGAGTTGTTGGAGTTCTGAATCAGTCATTAGCAGGCTCACTTGGGGCAATCATCGTCAGAGCGATGCGTTGCCGCTGTTCATCGACGGTCTCGACCCACACCGTCACAATATCGCCGACAGCAACGGCCTGCCGTGGATCCTTCAGGAACTTGTCTGTTAGCTTGGAAACGTGGACCAACCCATCTTGTTTGACACCAATATCTACAAACGCGCCAAAATCGACGACGTTGCGGACCGTTCCTTGCAACTGCATTCCTGGTCGTAAATCACTCATCTTCAGTACGTCTTGCCGTAATAGTGGTGCCGGCATCGTATCACGAACGTCGCGACCTGGTTTTTGGAGGCTACTGATAATATCTTTCAGCGTCAATTCACCCACACCGGTCGTGGTTGCCAGTTGCGCCAAGTCAAGCCGATTCAGCTGTTGGGCTTTCGCCGTTCCAACATCAGTCGTCTTTAACCCAGCCGCAGCTAGCAGGGCCTTAGCAGCCGGATAACTTTCCGGATGAATATCGGTGTTATCGAAAACGTTCTTGCCATCGATGATTCGTAAGAACCCCACGGACTGTTCGTACGCCTTAGGTCCAAGGCGCGGCACTTTCTTCAATTGCGGCCGACTGGTAAACTCACCGTTCTCATCGCGATAAGCGATCACATTCTGGGCAATCGTACTGGACAGCCCTGAAATATGGGTCAACAGTTCTGAACTGGCCGTATTCAAATTAACCCCGACCTGGTTGACCGCCGTTTCAATCACGGTATCCAGCTGGGCCGTCAACGCCTTTTGGGGCACATCGTGTTGATACTGGCCCACGCCGACGGATTTCGGGTCGATCTTGATCAATTCTGCTAACGGATCTTGCAGCCGGCGCCCAATACTGATGGCACTCCGTTGTTCAACGTGCAATTCTGGGAATTCTGCCCGCGCTTTGGCACTCGCTGAATAAACGGAAGCACCGGCTTCGTTCACGATCACGTAGTAAACTGGCCGCGAAAGCGTCTTTAAGACTTGGGCGACAAACTCTTCGGATTCACGTGAAGCGGTCCCGTTCCCAATCGCAATCATTTCGACTTGATACTTTTCGAGGAAGGCCTTAAATTCGCCAGCCGCTGCCTCTCGTTTGGCCGTTGGCGCTGGCTTATGGGGATAAATCACGAGTTTGTCCAAGAACTTCCCGTTAGCATCCATGACCGCTAATTTGCAGCCGGTCCGGTAAGCCGGATCAAACCCGAGAACGACGCGACCCTTTAACGGCGCTTGCATCAGTAAATGATATAAATTATCGCCAAAGACTTTGATGGCCTGTTCGTCGGCGGTCGCACTGAGTTCATTGCGCAACTCACGTTCAATGGCCGGCCCGATGAACCGTTTGTAGGCATCCTGGTACGCCGCTTCTATCAACTCGACAGCTGGCCCTTGGTGTTGCCCGACGAAGCGGAAATGACAGTAACGGTCGATACCGGCCCGGTCCACGTCAATACTGACCTTCAGCACCTTTTCAGACTCACCACGATTGATGGCGAGGACTCGGTACGGCACCATCTGCCTAATGCGACTGCTGAAATCATAATATTGTTGATAGACACCCTGTTCGTCCAGCGCTTCCGCCTTAGGTTTGACCTTCACGACAACTGAGCCCCGGTCCCGAGTATAGTTCCGCACCCAGTTACGTAAACTAGCATTATCACCGAAAGCTTCCGCCAATATTTCGTGAGCACCTGCCAATGCAGCGTCCACATCCGCCACCTCTTGGTCAGGGTTAACGAACTGTGCGGCGTGGGCTTCAATGCCACTCGCTGGAAAACGCAACAACCATGCGGCTAACGGCTCCAGCCCAGCATCTTTGGCAATCGTTGCCTTCGTCCGCCGTTTTTGTTTATACGGCAAATACAAATCTTCGACGTCCTGCAGCTTATCGGCCTTCTCGATGGCCTGTTTTAAAGCGGGCGTCAAGTGATTCTGCTCAGCAATCAGCTTCATGACGTCGGCCTTGCGACTCTCTAAATTAGCAAGCCGGTCGTAATTTCCCTTGATCTCCCGAATTTCAACTTCATCTAAATTGCCGGTGCGTTCCTTCCGATACCGGGCAATGAATGGAACCGTATTGCCCTCATCCATGAGGCCTAACACCGCTTTGATCTGTTGCGGTTTAAACTTCGTTAGCGCGCGGTTCACTAACGTTAAAATCTGATTATCCATTATTTCACCCAATCTTTTAATCTCATCACTCACCATCGGGATGGCAGGTCGTCACCACTAATTTCGGTTAACAACCTAGATAGCCAGCACGACTAACAGCCACCAACCTTGAACGACTACGGTTCGACTTGTCTCAGCCGATAACCAGCCGCAAAGTTCCAGCAGTTTTTGCCATCCGATGTTCTATTATATTATACGCGTTTTAGTCCGATTTTCCGCGTCCCCACCGCCAAAAACAATTGATGGTGGACTTAAAAATTGTCGGACCAAAAAAGCACCTAGACCAACTTAGGTCCAGATACTTCATAAACACGCCACTTAACGAAGCGCCTAAAAACGCCCAGCAACAGCGGACCGTTACTGAGCGTTTAACGACGTGATTAATTTTTATTCGTTCAAAGGCGTACTACCGAACTAGCTTACATCACAGTCGACATAATGCGTTGGACGTTATTCGAGATCCGGCCCATTTCAGTTTCCTGGTCACTTTCCGCTTGGTTGAAAGCAGCGACATCAATGGTCTGATTTTCGAGGTCCATGCTAGCCGTCATGGCCGCGCACGCCTTGGTATAAGCTTCATAGGCGTTGATCAAATTACGGTGCCGACCAATCAAGCGCGCCGGAACACCGACCTTTTTCAATTGGGCCAAATTCTGTTCGTACTGTTCCGTGCCGTCACTGAATTCCAGTTGAATATCGCTGAACTCAGCGGGAACCATTTCAGCGACCGCGTCGTCATCAATGGCTTTACGGAGTTTTTCAAACGAAGGATTCAATTCTTCCCCCATCTTTTCCGTACTTTCGATGATCTTTGATAGAACCGGCATATACGTTTGAACCGTTGCTTTTTTCATGGTTAGAACTCTTTTCTATTAATTAGTTAGTCTCATTCTACGCCAATTGTGCGGATTAGGCGCGCCGCATGTGCCGACGTTGGAAGAACTTAACAATTTCAACGATGATTACCATTGAAAGTGCGGCGGCAGCGACGATTCCCCATTGGTAAGCGTCCAAGTGGGTCACGTGGAATAAGCCGTTCAACCCAGGAACAACGATCGTGATTGCCAACATGACAAAGGCGATTAGAATAGACCAGTTGAAGAACTTATTGCGGAACAGACCGACCGTAAAGAGTGATTCGTGAATCGACTTCGAGTTGAAGGCGTGGAACAATTGAATCAATCCTAAGGTTGCGAAGGCCATCGTTAAGGCATCCGCGTGGGCCAAACTAGCACTTGCATGAACAGGGTACGTTAACGCCATCCAGTAAACAAATAGCGTGATTCCACCTTCGAGCAGCCCCTGGTAGATGATACTACTGAAGACCCCGCCGGAGAAGAAGTTCGAATTACGGCCCCGTGGCTTGTGCTGCATAATGTTCTTTTCAGTTGGTTCGACCCCTAACGCAATCGCTGGCAAGGTATCAGTAACCAAGTTGATCCACAAGATGTGGACTGGCGCTAAAATCTGCCAACCAAGCATCGTCATGACGAACAGTGTTAAGACTTCACCTAAGTTAGCCGACAAGAGGTATTGGATGGCCTTTTGAATGTTAGCAAAGACTTTCCGTCCTTCTTCAACAGCCACCACGATCGTCGCGAAGTTGTCATCCGCCAAGACCATATCACTAGCCCCTTTGGAAACTTCAGTCCCGGTGATACCCATCCCGATACCAATATCAGCGGCTTTCAAGGCGGGCGCATCGTTGACCCCGTCCCCCGTCATGGCAACGACTTTCCCACGTTTTTGCCAAGCATTCACGATTCGGACCTTATGCTCTGGCGCAACTCGGGCGTACACGGAATAGTCTCCAACTTTTTTACCAAATTCATCATCGCTCATGGCGTCCAACTCTGCCCCAGTAATCACGGCATCGTCTTCGCCCTCGTCGATGATTCCTAAACGAACCGCAATCGCTTCAGCCGTGTCCCGGTGGTCACCCGTAATCATTAATGGGCGAATCCCCGCAGACTTAGCTTCGGCAACTGCTTGTTCAACTTCTGGCCGTTCAGGGTCGATCATCCCGACCATCCCGGCAAAAATCAAGTCATTTTCGAGCGTGTCACTATTGACGGTGGCGGGCACCGACGTCACGATTTTGTAAGCAAATGCGAGCACTCGTAAGGCTTGCGTTGCTAATTCGTGGTTCACACTTAAAATCTGGTCACGACTGGTCTTAGTTAACGGTTCAACTTCGCCGTTCGTTTCGACCTGCGTCACCCGTTTGAGCAATTCATCTGGCGCACCCTTAACAGCGACTAAGAAGCGGCCGTCTTCCAGCGGATGAACCGTCGACATCAACTTCCGTTCTGAATCGAACGGTACTTCGTTGACCCGCGGACGTTGTTCTAATAACTGATCGACTGGGTAGTTCTGATCCAAATTGTATTGAATCAAAGCCGTTTCGGTTGGGTCACCAGCTAAGCCATCGGACATAATCTTCGTATCATTACTTAAAATCATCACTTGTGCTAAGTGACTATCAAGCGGTAATTCGGTCGTGCGGGCATCGACTAATTCCTGGTTGAGGACTAACTTTTCAACCGTCATCTTATTTTGTGTCAACGTCCCGGTCTTATCGGAAGCAATAATATCAGTACTACCAAGCGTTTCAACCGCTGGCAACTTACGAACTAAGGCGTGGCGTTTGGCCATCCGTTGTGTTCCTAAAGCCAAGGTAATCGTCACGATTGCGGGTAGTCCTTCTGGAATGGCCGCCACCGCTAGCGAAATCGCCGTGAGCAGCATGTTGATCAGGCTCTCTTGGCCCCGCAACATCCCAATCCCAAAGACGACAGCCGCGATAACCAGAATCAAGATGGTCAACGACTTCCCTAATTGGGTCAAGTTGGCTTGCAGTGGCGTCGTCGTTTCATCAGCGGCTTCAATCATACCGGCGATCCGACCAACTTCAGTCTGCATCCCAGTAGCAACCACGATCCCCGTTGCACGACCATAGGTGACATTACTGTTCATATAGGCCATGTTCAACCGGTCCCCGATTGGCAATTCACCATCAGCCACCATTTCAGCCTGTTTTTCGACCGGAACGGATTCCCCGGTCAGTGCGGATTCCTCCACCTTGAGAGACGCGCTTTCAATCAATCGCAAATCAGCTGGAACGATGTCACCGGCTTCCAAGGAAACGATATCCCCAGGAACCAACGCATCACTCTTGACCGTTTGTAACTGACCATCACGTAACACCGTGGCATCCGGCGCCGACATCTCCTTCAACGCGTTGATGGCCTCTTCTGCTTTGGATTCTTGGAAAACCCCAAAAATCGCGTTCAAAACGACCACTAACAGGATGATGACCGCATCAACGGCTTCCCCGGTAAACGCGGCGATTAAAGCAGCCACCAACAACACGATAATCATGAAGTCCTTGAATTGGGCGATGAACTTTTGTAGCAGGGACGTGGTCTTCTGCTGGTTCAACGCATTCGGACCATATTGTTCCAGCCGTTGGGCAGCGGCGCTTTGCTGCAACCCATGTTCATCAGTTTCTAACTCCTGATATATGGCTGGCAATGACTGTTGATACTTAGTTTTTGTACTCATCTTATGCTCCTTTTCTGGCATCCGAGCCCCACTTCCTAAATGTTCTCCAGATAGAAAATGAGACTCATGTATGCACGCAAAATTGTGTGGACATACATAAGTCTCACTATTTAAGACAATACCGGATTGGCTTCTTGCTGACGATATTGCCGCAGAATGACTCTGCTAGTTACTCCCTTATGATTGTAACGTAAGAATAACAGATTCTATGGGGGCTGTCTAGCAAAATAATCGCTTGAACGATCAATAACACGATTTCAACTCCTGCGCACTTTATACCGTCAACGCCGTGATAACTTATGATGTTCCTGTTCTAGTACAGTCAAATGTTCACTTATTTTGTTAACCTCAATTTTAATACTTATATTAGCCCAAAGCCACGAAAACGGTATCAAACGATGGATAAAACGGCTGTGAGCGCTTATGGTCCAAGTTCCGTTATGACGCGTGTGAGAGTCGATGTCATGGCTCATGATTGAAACGTGCCAGTTAGTTGGTGTAATGTTCGTCAGCATTTGCGCATCCTACTCCGACTTCCGGGGCCGGCTGACAATTGCTGGAACGTAAGCCGACATCGATTTGAACTCACGCAGAAACCCACTGCGCAATTTCAAATACGAGTCTTATTCTAAGCCGGAAGCAGCCCACTTCCGACTAAGAATAATTTGGCTACTGAGCATTGTCAGCCGGCCCCTACAGTCGGGAAGCCGCTCGAATGGCGGATGAACGGCCACCGAATTAGGTGCAATTGGCCATCGAATACTAGGAGACTGGTCCTTCATGTAAACTTAAAACCAGCATTGATGATGATTTTATTGATTTATTGAACTTAAAGACTTGTCTGATTTAAATACTGATACGAAATTCTTAAGATTGATTTCAAAGGCACTATCCTCGAAATTGATCGATAGAATTTCCCTCTCGATTGGTATCCCAGACCTTGTTATTTTAGGTGAGTAGAGAAAGTTCTGAAATATGCAGTAATACTGCTGACTCCCATGATTAGAACGTGAATATGATAGCTTTTACCAGAAACTAATCTTACAGTTCATTACAAAAATGATTGTTTACTAGGACACAACGACCAGTTCAATTAAAGTTAGGTCCGCACATGTCTGCCTTTCGAATACCAGCCCGGCTGGAAGGTATTCTAGGCAAGGCCCAGTGGTGAAATTTCACTTGGCAAGCGTCTTTTGCTTGGTTAGTGAAAGACCAGTATTTAAGACGTGATTTGTCGGCTTAAATCTGTGTCCACCACGTTCCGTCCATTGACCAGAATGCCTGGAAGCCGGCATAGGAAGACGTCACCACTGCAAATTTACGCTGACTCGCACTGTTTTCCAGCGGTCCACAGCTGGACGCTTTTGACCTTGAGAACCAGCACGTTTTTATCATCTTGAATGCAAAATCGGATAACGGCCGCAAATACACTGACAGCCTTATGATTCCAAATGCTGTAAGCGCCACTGGCGAATGCAAAATGCAATTAACCGGTTCAATAATTCCGCTAATAAGAAGCCTAGTGCGATGGCGCCCGTAATCATGATGACTTGTAGCGTAAAGGCAACGGCTTCACGGTAATTGCCCAACGCAAAGTTACGGACCATCTGATAGGCTTGACTTCCGGGCACGAACGAGACCAGGCTCGGAATGTTGAAAATAATGGCTGGCATCTTTTTATAGCGAGCCGCTAAACTACTCAAGACGCCGATGCCAACGGAACCAATCAAGCTTCCAAGCACAACGCCACCATCAAATGCCTGCACGATCAGATAACTTCCCCACGTCAGGGTACCGATCCAACCAGCAACATTTAAGGCTTGATGCGGAATATTAATAATTAGGCCAAAGCCCAGTACTGCAATGTATGCCAGCACTAATTGTCCAATTGTTCCCATCACTTACGACCTCCTACACGCAATCAAAATAACGTAATGACCACGGCAATGCCGAAGCCCAGGGCCGCCGCACTCAACATGGCTTCCACCCCACGGGCCGGGCCACTGACAAAGTTGCCGGCCAAGGTATCACGGACCGCGTTGGTCAACGGTACCCCGGGCACTAATGGCATCAGTGAGCCGATAATAATATCATTCACGTTGGTCCCCCACCCAAGCTGGCAGACCCATTCTGCGCCTAACCCAATCAGTAGTGCGGCCGTCAATTCGCTCAAAAATTTGATTTTCAGATAGCGATTTAATAAGTAAAAGACCAAGTAACCGACCGTTCCAATCAAAACGGTCGGCCACGTATTGATGGTTTCTTGTCGAAACATGATCATCAGTGGCCCACTGACTAGCGCAGCCCCAACGAGCTGGAGCCATAATGGAAACGAACGAGAGGCGGCATCTAACTGATTCAATCGGCGATACAGCGTTGGCAAATCAATCGTCGTAGCCGCAAATTCCCGCGATAATTGATTAACTTGTGCCACTTTCTCCAGGTCGATCGTCCGCTGGTTGACGGCTGCAATCTGCGTCGCATTGCGGCCTTGAATCGACATCATGACGCCGGTAATCGTCACGTACGTATTCGCCGCGACGACACCCGCATTTTGTGCGATTCGCATCATCGTATCATCGACCCGCGAGATTTCCGAACCATTTTCGACCATGATTTTACCGGCTTTGAGGCAAGTCGCAATAATCATTTCATCCGTTGTCATTTGAACACCCCCACACACCACATTTCAGATTTAGTAACTTAACTGTAGCCAAAGTCGCGCCGTTAGTAAAGGCTTATTTCGCAACGAATCTGTTTGCCATCCTGGTCGCTGATTGCACCCCCCTGGCGATGACTGGCAACGCTCAAATGAGCGCAAAAAAGCCGGCGATGAGCATTTAGTCTCATCACCGGCTTAAGCCATTTAAGCGTTAATTAGTCTTTAGTAACGTTAACTGCTTGTGGGCCACGATCGCTTTCTTCAACGTCGAAAGTTACGGCTTGGCCTTCTTCAAGGCTCTTGAAGCCGTCTTCTTGGATAGCTGAGAAATGTACGAATACATCGCTACCGTTTTCGCGAGTAATAAAACCAAAACCCTTATCGGCGTTGAACCATTTAACTGTTCCGTGTTCCATAATAAAAAATCCTCCTAGTGCATTTTGCACGTATAAATTAATGTAAATCATGATTCGGTACAAATGGGGATAGTTTATTGAAACGATCTGACCACAATTACCTAACCAAGCTACATGAGTAATTGTAGCATATTGTTTCTAAAAAAGGTAGTTAAACACTAGTTTTTCCACGAAATGTTTATGTGATGATAAATGAAACAGAATAACTAACTAATAATTAGTAATTTTGTTCGGAATATGACCACAAGTCTTATTTAACAAACACGTTGTGGGCCGCTTTAAAGCTAACCGGAATCTCTTCACCGGTGGCCTTAATGGAAACGGTCACAGGGCCTTCAAACGGATCATGCTTCAAAACCGTCACGTCCTGACCAATTTTCAGTGGCGTATCATGTAAGTAAACTAACAAATCATGGTTATCGATAAAGCGTTCAATGGTTACGGATTCACCATCCGCCGTATCCGCCAAACTCGTATGACTATCTTCTTGATAGTGGCCGTCCTTATCGGGAATGGCGCCACCGTGTGGGCAGTGCGTTGGGTGCCCTAAAAAGGCTTCCAAAGAATCGACTAGGCGCTCACTGGTAACATGTTCCAGTACTTCGGCTTCAGTATGCACATCAGGTAAGTCATAATCGAGCTTATCGACTAAGAAATCTTCCCAAATTCGATGTTTGCGCACCAAGGTCTCGGCGTACCGAATGCCCTTTTTCGTCAGTGAAATTCCCGCGTACGGGGTATGTTTGGCGAGGCCTTCCTGCACTAATTTGCCGACCATTTCCGTTACGGAACCAGCCGCGATGTCCAAACTTAACGCAATCTGCTTGTTAGACACCTTTTTCTTCGTACCACCAAGCTCGAAAATAATTTTTAAGTAATCTTCCTTCATGGGGGTCATGAATATTCTTCACCTCAACTAAATAGTTACTGCTTTTGATTAATCTATCGTATGACAAATCTCTTTTAAGATAATTCTACCATCTTACTACAATTAAGACACCAGTTCTAGCCCTAATCAACGACAAAGCTTTGAAATAATGGCCTAATCGTGACATAATTAATTGTAGCGCAAAATAACCCATTTGGTTACTAATTTAGAAACGTGCTTGTTCAACTAAGGAGGAACCGCATCGTGAATGATGATGCTCAATTATCAATTACGCAATTGGATGACGCTTTGCAACATAAAGCTGTCGAAGATTTTGCTAAATTCTACGTCCCGCTGTTTGACGCTAACAACCTTGAAGTGATGTCAAATTTTGACGTTGCTGCGTACATGACGGATATCAATGAACACCTTACTTATGGTCGCTATATGACCAAAGCACAGCGTTTGAGTGATACGGTCAGCTTTTCGTTTACCGCTTACCTTAACCTGATCGACCGTCTCGACCAGAAATACTACACTAGCGGCAACCCGGCCCAACCATGGGACGAATGGCTCGCCACCCAATTTGCTCAAATCGCAAATTCATAGAGCACCCGCAATTTTATCTCACACTAGAGGATTGAGTTGAACCCAATCCTCTTTTTTGATGTCCATTTTTTGACCGCCCAACACTGTCACAGCAACTCACTGGCAAGATTGCCACCGTTGCGGCCCCTCGTCGAGGCTAAGTATCAAAAAAGCCCCAAGCTTTCCCGCAGCACTTGGGACCTCTGGCAAGTATCATCACCGGGCGATTGAAGACTACTACTAGTTTCAATTACACGTTGTTTTATGCACGATTACTACCTAGCCGAGCTAGGCATCTCTCAGCGCTTATTCGCGCTCCGTTGTAAATCCTTTTGCAAAGTTAAACTTCAAAACACGACCAACATGACAACGGTCAACCCAGCCATAAGATCGGTTGACGAACGGGAAACTTAAATGCCCAAATGACTTACCGATACTTACCAACTTAAATTTAACATTAATTAACCGGTTACACAAGCTGAAGGTCGCTAACCTTCCGATTTTGCCGGATACAGCCGATAATGTGGCTTACCATCTAAAATATAGCAGTACAATTGTTGGGTCTGGTCCTCATCAAAGTAACCGAGCTTGACCATGTGATGCCCATCGCGTTCCTCAATCCCTTGAAAGGCCGTCATCATGAAGACGCGCATCATCTCCATCTGATTGCCATAGCCATTGGCCCGTTCGACCGCGGCCGCCAGCGTGAACCCTTCATCTAACATCATCTTCACAAAATGCACGCGCATTAACGTGCCATACGAATAGCGGTGGGTCGTGTTCTTCTCACCTGTCTGCAAACTATGAATATAATTTTTCTGTTCCCAGTAGCGTAATTGGGTCTGGGAGACCCCCGTCATTTTCGCTAAATCAGTGATGCCAATCGTAAACTGGTGTTTATGCAACTGTTCTTTGAATTTTTTGAAAAATACGCCATCTTCTTGATTATCCACGGGTCAACCTCTTTTCTAACATTTTCAATACTCAGTATATGGTTTTTAATATTAATGTCAAGTTTGTTGACAAAAGCAATAAATCCGATTATATTAGACAACGTACTTTTTTTAGAGAGAAGGGATTTACTTGTCAACTCCTGTTGATACGCATGGGAAGCCGTATAATCGTGGCTTGCTCATTGCAGTTTTGTTAGTCGGTACCTTTTGTACCGTCCTTAATCAAACGATTTTAACCACTGCCTTCCCAACGTTGATGAAAGATTTTGATATTACAACGTCGACCGTTCAATGGTTAACAACCGGGTTTATGTTAGTCAACGGGATTATGATTCCCGTTAGTGCTTGGTTGAGTTCACGTATTTCTACCAAGTGGCTCTACCTGTCAGCGATGGGGATTTTCGAAATCGGAACCATCATTTGCTGGACCGCACCTAACTTCGGGACTTTACTTGCCGGACGTCTCATTCAAGCCGTCGGTGTTGGGGTCACGATGCCGTTACTTCAAACCATCATGTTATCGATCTTCCCCGCTAGCAAGCGTGGTGCTGCCATGGGGACTGCCGGAATCGTTGTCGGCTTAGCCCCAGCGATCGGCCCAACGTTGTCTGGGTGGGTCATTGATAACTTATCATGGCGTGATTTATTCGGTTTGATCGTCCCAATCGTGGCAATCGTCTTGATTGCCGGCCTGTTCTTCATGGCGAACGTGCTTGAAACGTCCAAACCAAAATTAGACTTTGCCTCACTTGTTTTATCGACGATTGGGTTTGGGAGCCTGCTCTATGGTTTTTCATCCGTTGGTGACAATGGTTGGACTTCCACAGTTGTCCTCTCAACTTTGATCATCGGGGTTATCTTTATTATTGGCTTCATCTGGCGTCAATTAACGATGGAAAATCCATTCCTACAATTACGCGTCTTCAAACACGCTGAATTTACGATTGCCGCTGTTTTAAGTTCCGTTGCCAACATGGCGATGGTTGGGGCCGAAATGGTTATTCCGCTTTACTTGCAAATCATTCACGGCTTCTCAGCATTTGAATCCGGACTGTCACTCTTAGCTGGTGCCCTAATGATGGGGATTATGAGCCCAATTACTGGCCGGGCCTTTGACCGTTTTGGTGCCAAACGTTTGGCCATCTTAGGGATGTTCCTATTAACCATCGGGACGTTACCATTCGCCTTCATTACGCGGAACACGGCCACCGTTTATATCGTGGTCTTGTACGCCGTGCGGATGTTCGGGATCGCCATGGTCATGATGCCATCAACCACTGCCGGGATGAACGCCCTGCCTGTTGAATTGATGGGACACGGGACTGCCGTTAACAACACGACCCGTCAAATTGCTAGTTCAATTGGGACCGCCATTTTGACTTCTGTGTTGTCTAACGTGACGGATGCCACCAAACCAGCACACAGCTTGATCAAGAGTAACCCACTCGGCTACCAAGATAGCTATTACAACGCTACGTTGAATGGTTACCACGCCGCATTCTGGGTTGCCGTGGGCTTCTCAGTCGTTGGTTTGATTGTTGCCTTCTTCATGAAGAACAAGCAACACTCCGTTAAACCAGTCATGAACAACACTAAGGAGGTGAACGACTAATGATTCTCGTCTTACTCGTTGCCAGCGCAGTTGCGCTCTTCCTATCATTTATCTACGTTCACCGAACCAGTTTGCGAATTAGTTTATCGGTCGTTTTCGGAATTTTGCTCGTAGGCTCGATCTTCTTCATTTCATTGAATGACGGTAAGCACTACGGGATGGTCAAAACGACCACGACGACCACTAAGTCCTTGAAATCAGCTGGTAGTAGTAAGCAATTAGACTTACTGCTCTACCAAAGCGTCGGGACTGCCGATAAGCACCGGGTCTACATTTACAAGAACACCACGAACCAGAAAAAAGTGAGTCACACGACTGCGAGCGTCAAGACTGCTAACCAAGTCAAAACAACGACCGCAACACCAAAACTGGTCACTAAGACCACGCGGTGGACGTATCAAAGTAACGCGATGAAGTTCTGGTTCGGCTTAGCCAACAACGATAAACAGTTGATCAAGCGCACCAATTACTTCTACATCAACAAGAGCTGGGTCGTCTTAAGTACCACTCAAGCCAAACAATTCAGCAAGTTGATGAAGCAACAACAAGCGACCCTAAAAGCACGTGCGAAAGTCTACGTCGCTAACCAGGTCAAAGCCGCAATGGCTAAGAACCCGTCAATGACTAAGGCCCAATTGGCCAAAGTTCAAAAGGCCGCTGCTGCCCAATACCAAGCCAATGCAATCCAAAGCATGGTTAAAACGGTCAAGGCTAGCAAATAAGGTTCATTAATAATTGCATATCGACACAAAAGCCCCGGCAGGTCCGGGGCTTTTGTTGTCTCTCGAATGATTTTAGAGTGTAAGGTTCAGACGGGTTGGGACTGAGGATTAGCCTAGCTAGAGCGTTAAGCGACGAACTTCCGCTTGGCGTTCTGGCGTAGCTAACCGGAAGTCCCAGTCTGGCCCGAACACGTTTCATCCATACTGCAGCTAACGTGGAAGACCAGTATTTAAGACGTGGGCTTTCGGCTTAAATCTGTGTCCATCGCGTTCCAGCGTTGTCAGAAATGCCTGGAAGCCGGTGTAGGACGAACAACACGACAGCTTTACGCAAACTCGCTTTGTTTCCAGCGGTTCTCAGCTGGTAGCACTTGAACCTAAAAAATGGCACGCTTTAATCATGATTCATGACAAATCAACTAACACCATGCGTGCCATGACGAGCATTTACAAAACCTTCATACTTATTTTCCAAAACAATACACAATGTTTACCGAAAACCCGTTTTTGTTGGAATCCGCAAATGATAAGATGATGACACATCAAGTTGCTGGACCTAAGCAGTTACTGCACCACACTATCAAAATGACATGGCGCTTAATCTAGCTGGTTTTTATTCAATGCACGTGCTTGCTTAGACTAATCGCCTCAAAGGAATGATTATGTGCCCAACTCAACGCCAGTGTGGCTTTGGCTTCTGATGACCACCATATTCTATGTCACACTTTATATCGCAGGTAAAAAATACGCTGATCGTTTTATCTTTAGACAGCTACGCCGCTTTGGTTGGCTAATAGGCTTGGGTCTCCTAGCCTATTTTATTCTCAGACAAGTCCAATACCCGGCCGGCCTATTAGGAAACATGGTCATCATCTTGATGGGCATTCTGACAATTTGTCTGTTTCGACTCCGTACAAAGGGTAGCTGATAATCGCTAATCAGTACCAAATAAACACTGATTCAGTGAACGATTACAATTCTACTAACAAAACGAGCGCCAACGTTGGTCACTTCAGGCCAGCGTAGGTGCTCGTTTTTAGATTGGCTATGATTGTTTGGTCTCAAACTCACTACTATAATTAAACGATTTACGCAAACGATTGGTCCGTTATTGCTGGTTCAGCTGGTACTGGATTAATGAGGCCCTGGACGTCGTCGTAATCTTCGTCGTCATCACCATCGTCATCGTCTTCATAATCAGTGTCATCATCAGACTCAGTGTCGGAATCGTAATCGTCATCGTCTGACGCAGCGCCATCATTAGCGTAATCATCGTCAGTTTCAGATTCTTCATCACTATCATCCTCGTACTCGGAATCACTAGTGTCGTCTCCGTAATCATCATTTGAATCTTCATCGCTGTCTGACGCATCATCATCGGTATCACTGTAAGTATCCGAGTCACTGTCGTAATCCTCATTTGAATCAGTATCGTCATCGTCAGTGTCCGCAGTATCTTCATCAGAATCATCCGTGTCATCATCGGAATCGTTCATTTGCGTCTCACTATCTGAATCGGTATCACTGTCGTCATACTCGTCATCCAACCAGTCGACTGCATCATCGACATCACTATCGTCTGCAAAGAGCGCCAAAATGAACCAGTCTGGCACGTCGGCTAACGAATCCATGTCCCACTTATTTTTGGCAGCGGCAATCTTCTGGCGCAATGCCGCCGCTCGCTTCGCTTCAGCCGCACTAACTTTCAAGTTTGTCTTGGCCTTCTTGGCGGCAGCTAATAACTGCTTGACCTTAGGCTTCAATGCTTTCAAATAGGGCTTTTTATTCCAGTTGATGGCTGCACACCGTTTGAGCACATCCGCTGAATACTTGCCGTTTTTGACCTTTAACTGAGCCTGAATATCATCCGATAATTGCTGATATTCTTGATAATCGCTGGTGACGGTCGTTTTTAACCGTTTCAACTTAGTCTTCAAACTAGCGGCCCCGTTGGCGATGTTGACCCCCTTATCAACCGTCGTTAACGCTGCCTTGAGCTCCCCCGACTTCAACTTAGCTTTGGTCGTCAAATAGGCCTGGGTTTGATTGCGGTAGGCCTGCGCCTGAGCGTCTTTGGGCTTCTGCGTTAAAGCGTTATCAAAATACGTCAGCGCTTTTTGGTACTTATTCTCAGCGACCGCGTTTAGCCCATTCTCAATTGACCGTGAATAATCCTTATTACGGCAGCCAGCCAACCCGACCACCATCAAACATAACAGCATTAATAATGCGACTTTGTGCTTCCCCGTTTTCATCCCTGCTTCACTATCCTTTTGATTGATGATTATGCTCAAATAAGTATACCGTTAGTCACTGGATCCTGCTAGCTATTATTAATTTATTTGTATTCGATTTGAACCGCATTTTATCAACCAGTAACATTGCTGCGGATGAGACCTGCAGCTAAAACAACGGCGGACCCGTCAATTGCTGATGCGTCCGCCGTTTCTAGCTATTTCAATTTCCATAAAAAAACAATCACACCGATTCAAGCAAGCCTCGACGTGATTGTCATGAGTTCATTATTGTGCTGCACACTGTTCACAAAGTGGCATTAAATCTTTCAAATCCTCAACGGATGAGCCATTTTCTAAGAAGCAATTGACCATATCTAGCCAATATTCATCATCGGCACTAAAATGCGCGTTGACATCTTTGCAAGGTAATAACCCGGCCTTGGTGTAGGCGATGATTTTATCAGCAGCGACCCCACTATGGGCTGCTAATTGTTCCAGAGTCATTTCTCCCACCATTTGTCCTTTCAAAAAATCAATGTGATTATGTTACGCCCGCCACTATATAAATGCAAGCAAAAGTTTTATGGGCAATTAATTAAATTTTAGTGATAATTTTCTTCATTATTTTCACCAACTATAGTACACTGAAATTTAACCGTCCCTGCATCTGATGACATGGCCTGGTGAGGACTCGTGACCACCAGCAACTGGGTAATTACCAGACCCCACTGGCTATTCGCTAAACATGCTACATCATAGTGCCCAACTTATCAGGCTGTTTAACAACCGACGCGCACGCTAATCTAATTAACGTTACTCGGACAGTCTAATTGAATGATCGACTAGCTGCTTTCCCGAAAATCAGCGTCGAATGCCACTAGCCACATGGTGATACATAGGATTGCAGCCGACCGCGCGCAAATCAATAGCAAATTAATCATTAAAATTGGAGGTCAACGTGTATGGATTCTAGTTTATCTTTTCGTTCCGGCGTCAAGGACGTCATCCCCACCGTCTTTGGTTATATCGGCGTCGGCCTTGCGATGGGAATCGTCGCCAATACCAGCCACCTATCCGTGTGGGCGGTTTTGTTGATGTCGCTGATTGTCTACGCCGGTTCAGCGCAATTTATTATTGTCAGCATGCTCCTCGCTGGCAGCCCTATCTCAGCCATTGTCCTGTCGACTTTTTTAATCAACTCGCGAATGATTCTGATGAGTATGTCGGTCGCCCAGTATTTCAAAAAAGATTCCTTATTGCAAAACGTCGGCCTTGGATCACTCCTGACTGACGAGACGTTTGCACTCAGTATGAACAAACTCAACCAGACGGATCAACAGCTTAAGCCGCATTGGTTGCACGCCGCCAATCTAGTCGCTTATTTGGTCTGGGCTGCTGCCACCGTGGTCGGTTGTTTGCTGGGCAACTTGATCAGCGACCCCGACCAATTTGGGCTGGACTTCGCCGTTGTCGGCATGTTCATTGGCTTACTTTACTTACAAATCATTACCGACCGCAGTAAATCTCTGCCGACGCAGCTGTGGGTCGTGTTATTCGTGGCACTTGCGATGTATTTTTTGATGCGCTGGGTGCCTGGTAATCTGGCCCTGATTTTTGCGACCCTCCTCGGTTGCGGCTTTGGAATGGTGGTGAGTCAAGATGAGTAGCTATATTTTAATCACAATTTTACTTTGTGGCCTCGTCACTTGGCTCTCACGGATCGTTCCGTTTGCCATCATTAAAAATCTGACAGTGCCCCACTGGTTGATCAACTTTCTATCCTTTGTCCCGGTTGCCATTATGACCGCCATTTTCGTGGAAAGCCTACTCGTTTATCACGCTGGACACTGGCCGGGCTTCAACTTACCTAATATTTACGCATCGATTCCGGCAGTGCTCGCGGGCGTGCTGACTAAAAGCTTGCTGGCAGTCGTCATTACTGGAATCGTCGCTATGGCCGCCCTACGCTTCGTCGGTTGGGGTTAATCAACATAATTAATGCCATCACATCGATTGGGGTGTGGTGGCATTTTTAGGTCAAACGGCTCTCAATCTGGATAAACACTAAGATTTTAGTGAATGAAAGCGTTCACTGCATCGTCATCGCTTTAACTTATGAATTAAAGCAAGTATAATGGTGAAAGTGTACTTTGCGATTGTCAAGTTTTGCCGACCTTAGCATTGGTAAGAATCCGTTACAATTGGCCAGATTGCTTTACTTTCGCCATTAAAACGGGTAAATTAACAACGAATCATCTGTACACAAGTTGAAGAGAACTGTCTAAATTTTAAAGAATGAGAGATGAACAGACATGTGCGGTTTTGCTGGTTGCTTAACAGATCGGACCAAAGCGGATAACGCTGCATACGATCAAACCATCCACGAAATGACTAAAATGATTGTCCATCGGGGACCCGATGATGACGGTTATTTTGCTGACGACAACATTACCATGGGGTTTCGGCGCCTGAGTATCATTGACTTAGCCGGTGGTCACCAACCTTTATCTTATGATAATGAACGTTACTGGATGACATTTAACGGTGAAATTTATAACTACGTTGAATTACGTGAACAACTCAAACAAGAAGGCTACGAATTCAAGACGAGTTCTGACTCCGAAGTTATTCTTGCGATGTACGCCAAATATCATGCCGACGCTACCAAGTACTTACGGGGAATGTTTGCATTCGTTATCTGGGATAAGCAAGAAAAAACGTTATTTGCTGCCCGCGACCAGTTCGGTATCAAACCGTTCTACTACGCCATCAGTGGCGATGACTTCTACTATGCTTCTGAAAGTAAAGCCATCTACAAAATCTTGAAGGACAAGACGTTTGACGAGAATGCCTTGCAAGATTACATGACGTTCCAGTTCGTTCCCGAACCTGAAACTTTAACCAAAGAAATTAAAATGTTGGCTCCTGGCTGCTCATTAACGAAGCAACTCGGTTCAGCACCTCGAATCGAACGTTACTACCACCGGGAATTCCACCCAGTCCAACGTTCTGAAGAAGACTATGCTCAAAAAATCAAGGACGCCTTGATCGACTCAGTCAAGATTCACATGCGCTCCGATGTGCCCGTCGGTTCCTTCCTCTCCGGTGGGATCGACTCGTCAATCATCGTGGCGATTGCGAAGAACTTTAACCCGCACCTCGAAACGATTTCTGTCGGTTTCGAACGTGAAGGTTATAGCGAATTAGACGTCGCCCAAGAAACGGCCGAAAAACTAGACGTGAAGAACTACAGCATGACGATCACACCAGAAGCCTTTATGAAGGCCTTCCCTCACTTTGTTTGGAGCATGGATGATCCGTTGGCTGACCCGGCCGCTGTGCCGCAGTACTTCTTAGCCAAAGAAGCGGTCAAACACGTCAAAGTTTGCTTGACCGGTGAAGGCGCGGACGAACTCTTCGGTGGTTACACGATCTATCACGAACCTGAATCATTGAAGCCATTCCGTTATACGAAACCGATCAACGGGGCCCTCAAGCAGATCGCATTGATGATGCCTGAAGGGATGCGCGGTCGTTCGTTCTTAATGCGTGGGACCACACCACTTGAAAACCGTTACGTTGGGAATGCCTTTATCTTTGGCGAACAAGAAAAACAAAAGTTCTTCAAGAATTACAATCAGAACCATCCGTTCCAGTCCATCACCCAACCATTCTATGATGAATCGGTCGACTATGATCCAATCAGTCGGATGCAATTCATCGATATGCACACTTGGTTGAACGGTGACTTGTTACACAATGCGGACCGGACCACGATGGCGCACAGTTTGGAACTCCGGACCCCATTTGTTGACCGTGAAGTCTACAACCTGGCTGCGGAAATTCCTGCTGATTTGCGTATCAGTCACGGTACGACCAAGTATATCTTGCGTAAAGCCGTTGAAGACATCGTGCCAGCCCACGTTTTGCACCGTAAGAAGCTTGGGTTCCCAGTGCCAATTCGTTTCTGGCTCAAAGATGAAATGTATGATTGGGCTAAGCAAATCATCACCGACTCGCAGACGGACCAATACTTCAACAAGGACTACTTCTTGAAGCTCTTGGATGACCATCGTGCCGGTGTTCGCGATAACTCACGGAAACTCTGGACCGTCTTGACCTTCATGATGTGGCACAAGTTATACGTGGAATCCGACCACTTGATGGATAGTCCTGAAGCCAATGCAGTGGCCGAAAAAGTCGAGGAGTTTTAGTCCAATGGAAATTATTGTTCAAAAATTTGGTGGCACTTCCGTCAAGGATGAGGCCGCTCGTCTGCAAGCCCTCAAGCACGTTCAATACGCGGTCGACCAGGGCGATAAAGTCATCGTCGTCGTCTCCGCAATTGGCCGTAAAGGCGCGCCATACGCAACCGATTCACTCTTAGGTTTAGTTGGGGCTGAACATTCCCGCTTGACGAATCGGGAGTTGGACATGTTAGTCTCCGTTGGTGAAACGATCTCAACGGCCGTTTTCACCGAACTCGCCCGCAAACAGGGCTTGAACGTGACGGCGATGACGGGTCAAGATGCCGGAATTGTCACCAATGATGACTTTCAAAATGCCAAAATCTTGCGCGTTGATCCAAAGCCAATCACGGATGCGTTCATTGATGCTGACGTGGTGGTCGTCACTGGTTTTCAAGGTGCGACTGAAGCTGGTCACATTACGACAATTGGTCGCGGGGGTTCTGATACGTCCGCAGCCATCTTAGGGGCAGCCCTCAAGGCCAAACGCGTCGACATTTTTACCGACGTCAATGGGATGATGACCGCTGATCCACGGCTCGTGACACATGCGCGGTTCATCAAGGCGATCAGCTACGAAGAACTCGCCAACATGGCTCACGAAGGCGCCAAGGTCATTCATCCGCGGGCCGTTGAAATTGCCGAACAGGCTCACGTGCCAATGCGGATTCGCTCGACGTACCAGGAACCTGATGAATTAGGTACCCTGGTCACTGACCGGACGACGACGCAAATCGAGCACTATCGGACCGTCACTGGCATTGCGCATCAGACCAATCTGACTCAATTCACAGTGCCAACTGACACGTTGAGTTCTAGTGAAATCTTTCAATTGATGGCCCAGCATGGCCTCAGTGTTGACTTCATCAACATCACGACTCACCAAGTCGTCTTTAACCTGGTGAACGGTGATGCGGATGTCGCGAAAAAGCTCTTAACTGATGCTCACGTGCACTGCCAGGCGATCGCTGATTGTGCGAAAGTCTCAGTTGTCGGTGCCGGAATCACTGGGACTCCCGGTGTGACCGCACGCATCGTCACGGCACTGGCTGCTCAGCATATTGATATTTTGCAGTCAACGGATAGTTACACCACGATTTGGGTGCTGGTCAAGCAAGCCGACTTAAAAGCTGCGATGAACGCACTCCATGATGAATTCTTAGGGATTGAATAACTAAGTTTCGAATAAACGGGCGTCGCCACAAGGATTAACGGTTAATTCTTGTGGCGACGTTTTTGTTTACTGTCAATCCAAGCTGACCTTCTGAAGTCGGCAATCTGTTGCGCTAGTTTCAGTTGTGTATTCAGTGGGACTGTTCAGCGTTTAAGTTTAATTTCATTTACACCAGTTTGGACTTCATTCTCTGAAACCGCTGTTTAAATCGACAGTTCACGAAACTGCTGTTTGAACCCTCATTTCCGGAAACCAGCCGTCAAACCCGATTAATGTTGCGTTCAGTTATCACAAGTTACGAGTCGTTCGGGTGGATTTCTGTCCTCATTTAGGGTGACAATTGCCGCATTTGCATGTATTCTAGAAACAGTAACTTTATTGAAAAGGACGCTAATACTATGCAAGCAAGTCAATTAATTAATAGTTTAAAATTTAAGCAGGTGCGCCCCGCCCTAACCACGGATTTTGACGTGACCATGCTGACACAGGATACGCGCGAAGTTCAGCCAGGTGCAATGTTCATCGCCGTTGTCGGCTACCACGTTGACGGCCACGATTTGGTCGGCCAAGCCATCGAAAAGGGGGCCAAAATCATTGTCGCCTCTAAGCCACTCGATGTCGACGTGCCCGTGATCTACGTCGAAAACACTGAACGGGCGATGGCGATTTTAGCTGACGTCTTCTACGGCGCACCTAGTCAAAAGATGCGGATGATTGGTGTGACCGGGACTAACGGGAAGACCACCGTCACCCATTTGATTGAACAGATTTACCGCGACCAACAACAAGCTACCGGCCTGATTGGAACGATGTATCGGAAGATCAAAGATGAAAAGCTCCCGACTGCCAACACGACTCCCGATTCGATTACGACGCAACGAACCCTGGCCGCCATGCGCGATGCCGGCGTTGAAACAGTCGCAATGGAAGTTTCCTCAATCGCGCTGGTCCTCGGTCGGGTCTGGGGCATCGATTATGATATCGCCGTCTTCACTAATTTGACCCAGGATCATCTGGATTTCCACAAGACGATGGCGAAATACACAGAAGCCAAAGCCATGTTATTCGCCCAGCTCGGCAACAAGTACAACGCGGATGGCACTAACAAGGTCGCCGTCTTAAATACTGATGACCCTGTCGGCCGGGAGTTTGAACAGTATACCGCTGCCCACGTTTTGACGTTCGGGCTCAAACCTGACGCCATGATCAACGCCCAAAACGTCGAAATCAAGAGCCACGGCACTGAATTCGACCTATCCGTGTTCGGTCACGTGACCCACGTCACCATGCAGTTGATTGGCCAGTTTAACGTTTATAACATGCTGGCCGCCTTTGCCGCAGCCTATGCGAGTGGTATTCCGGAAGACCAAATCATCAAGTCACTGGAAAAAGTCACTGGTGTGAAAGGCCGTTTCCAATCCGTTCCTTCACACACCGGCGTTAGCGTGATCGTGGATTACTCACACACGCCGGATGGTTTATTGAACGCTCTTGAAACGATTCAAGACTTTGCCACCAAGGATATTTACTGCGTCGTCGGTTGTGGTGGTGACCGTGATAAGACCAAACGGCCGAAGATGGCCAAAATCGCCGTGGAACACAGCACGAAGCCAATCTTCACTTCAGATAATCCGCGAACGGAAGACCCAACCATGATTCTCAACGACATGGTCGCAGGCGTTCCAGATTCAAACGTGCCCGTCTACGAAGACCGCCACGAAGCGATTGCCAAGGCGATTGAAGCTGCACAACCTGGCGACGTCGTTTTAATCGCTGGTAAGGGCCACGAAGATTACCAAATCATCGGTCGGACCAAGCACCATTTTGATGACAGTGAAGAAGCGGCTAAAGCCCTCGCATTGAAACCAACGATTGACTAAAACTATGATTATTTAAAAGAGACACCATCAGAATTGTTAGTTCTGATAGTGTCTCTTTTTGCGTGTCGTTCATCATCAACTGCGCGTGTTCATCCGACTTTAGGGACTGGCTGACAGCGCGGCCGGCTCCTAGTTAAGATGTGGATTGGCGTTCCCATCGCCTTCCAGCATTGTCATCAATGCCTGAAAACCAGCCCACCACTGCTGACTGACGCTAACTCATCTGCTTTAAGCGAACCTCTACTGGCTGCTTTTGTCCCAAACCCAAGCTCCCTCCCCCTAAAAAACGGTCCAGCATCCGCATTGCACTCGCTTCGGTTATTGACTGGTCAAACTATCACCTTTCTTTGACAATTAACCTAATCGGGAAATATAATTGTGATGATAAAAGGGGTTAATTATCATTACAAATGTGTGTTATCATTTCAACGCACAGTCTTCTTTGTCGGTTTAGGTTTAATTTGTTTGTTGGGGTTTAAAACAGTTTGGGGGGATTATTATGTCGATTTTTCAAACTTGGAAACGGCGAATTGCATACGGTTCCACAGATATGGCCGGAAATATTATCTGGCAAATGGTTAGCACTTACTTACTCTTCTACTACACGACGGTTGCGGGCATTTCCGCGGCGTTTGCGGGGACGTTGTTCTTCGTAGTTCGTTTCATTGACGCCTTCGATGCCTTGATTTATGGCTACTTGATCGACCATACGCATACTAAATATGGGCAGTCACGGCCGTACTTTGTTTGGTTCGGGATTCCATTAGGCTTACTGGCGATGTCGTTATTCATGATTCCATCGTTTGGTGGCAGTACCACGATCCGGCTCGTCTACATTTCAATCACTTACACCTTCTTTAGCTTGATTTACTCAGGGGCTAACACCCCGATTACGTCGATTCTGCCAAGTTTGACGGATGACAGTGTTGAACGGACGAAACTTGCGAGTGCCCGGATGGTCATGACGACGATTGGGACCAGCGCGGTTGCGGCAATTACCTTACCAATGGTTAAGATGCTTGGTAACGGCAACCAGTCCAAAGGGTTCACCTTATGGGCCGTTATTTTAGGATTAGTGATCATGGGCCTCTTCGTCTTCGCCTTCTTCAACCTTAAGGAAACTAACGGTGCCGAGAATCCAAACAACACGGGTGAAAAGCCTGAATCACTGTCCATCTGGCAAAGTTTGAAAGGTGCCGCGCGCAACAAACCATGGCTCCTACTGGCATGTTCATTTATTTTACTACAAACTTTCTGGATGCTCCGGGGGAACTCCGCCATCTTCTTCATCAAGTATGTTTATGGCAAACCAGAACTGGCACCCATCTTCCTCGGAATTGGGTTCGTTTCCGTTATCGGGAACCTCTCCGTGCCATTTCTCTCACAACACTTTAAGAACCGCAACGTTTTGCAGTTCTCGCTGATTTTGGGCGTAGTCGGGCAACTCTTTTTACCGGTTGCCGAAAAGATGCAGAGTGTCAGCTTGTTGATTGCCGGCTCCGTTATCTTCTTGATCGCGATGGGAATCACCTTTACGATTGTCTTCGCGATGCTGTCCGATACGGTTGACTATTCGACAAAGGTGCTGGGCTTAAATGAAACCGGATTCTTGTCCGCCGTACCAATGATTGGGGCCAAACTCGGGATGGGTATCGGTGGTTTCCTTGCCGGTCAATTCTTAGCATGGGGCCAATTCAACGCCAAAGCAGCCGTTCAATCTGGTCGCACGATCACATTTATCAACCTGGCCTTCATTTGGATGCCAATCATCTTACTAGCCGCCATGATCTTCATGATGCAATTTTACCGGCTGGATGAAAAGCAGCTACAAGCTAATGATGAATCCGCGACGGTGACGACTGAAAAGGAGGAAGTTGAATATGATGCCAACAATTAATTCAGTCAAAACCACGGTCAATGGCGTGACTAAAATCGTCAAACCATTCAATAATGAAGTTAGTGGCGAACAATTCGATCCACTAGTGCTCAAAACCCTGACCGCGTTTGAAAAACCAGCGATATTGGAAAACAACCTGGACGACTTGCGCACTGGGAGCTTAACACCCGCAATCGCTGATCCAGTTGGACAGGCGGTCACCGTTACGAATCGGAACATCACCGCATTGAATCGGACGGTTAGCGTGGAATGGCTCACCCCACAAAATGTGTTGAGCCATCACGTGCTCGTCTATTTCCACGGTGGTGCCTTCTACGGCGGCGTCCCAGGCAATAATACCGTGTTGCTCAAAATGGTCGCGGCGCAAAGTCACTGCGAGGTGTTAAACGTCGATTACAGTCTGGCACCCGAAGCGCCCGCACCTGCCGGAATTTTGGATGGCCTCGCCGTCTTCCAGTACTTGGAACAGCGCGATGCGGAAACGATGATCACCGTAGCTGGTGATTCGGCTGGTGCTAACGTCATCATGGCGGCGACTAATCTGAATCAGCAACTGGGCAGCAACCGAATCAATCAGCAACTGCTGCTGTATCCGGTCACTGCGCCCAACGCTGACCACGCTGGACCGTTATGGGACCTCGCCGCATTTCCAATTATCGACTCACAGCGGACGATTTTAGCCAACTATCACGACCTCTTCCGGCAACTTGATAGCATCATGACGGCTTATTACGTCCCAGACAACTTTGACTCGCATTCACCATTGATTTCACCACTACGTCAAGATAACTTTACGCTCACGCCACCAACCACGATTATGGTCGGCGAATTCGACCCCTTCCGGCCGCAAGCATGGGCGTACGCGCAACGGTTGGCTGCGGCAGACACCGCGACGACCTTCATTCAATATCAAGGTTTGAACCATGCCTTTGCGCCACTCGTTGACCAATACTGGCAGAGCTGCGATGTGGCGGATGTGATGGCCAAAGCGCTCGTTTAAATTTTTCAGGAACTTTTAGCAGATTTCACTCCGCATGACCAATTAAAACTAGTGACTGGCAGGTACGATGCCGGCGCTAGTTTTTTTGTCACGCAATAATTTGAAACACTTGTGAGGTTGTCCAACTTGGCAGACGCCGAACCCGCAATACTGTGCTATACTGCTCGCAGAGAGAGGCGTCACACATGAACAACCATGAAAAGGCACAACGGCTGATGGCGCAAATTGACACGGCCTACAATGATCCTGAAGTAAAACAAGATGAACAGGTGCGCGCGGAACTGCTACGCTATGCTATCGAGCTGGATAAGAACGGCAACTATTTATTAATCGCCACCAAGGTCAACGGTATGGCTGCCCGTGTGATTCGTGAGCACATGCAACAGCCACTCGCTGCGATCAGTACGCTCTACCAACAGACAGCTCGGACTTCCGAATATTATTGGGGTGTCGCCGCTGCTAGTATCTTGAGCGGGTTGTGGTAAGTTGCGTCATCCGTTACTAGATTAATTTATTTCATATTAAAAAGGACGTTGTCAATTGTGGCAACGTCCTTTTATGGCGCCTGTTGGATGGCGTCTAATTAAGTGGTTATTAAAAATTAGCGAACCAGTGCAGGTCGTTTGGCATCAAATTGCCAATTTGGAATCAAGTATTGCATTGCCTTCGCGTCATCACGCGCACCCAAATTGTTGTCCACATATAATTGATGAGCACGTTCAATAGCATCCATATCCACTTCAACGCCCAAGCCTTCGTTGGTCCGTGGTACCGTCAATTGACCATTCTTAATTTCGTATGGGTGCTTCGTCAGATTCTGACCATCTTGCCAAATCCAGTGCGTATCGACATCATAAACATTGCCTGGCGCTGCCGCTGCAGCATTTGCAACCATTGCCAATGAAATATCAAAATGATTATTGGAATGAACACCCCAGTTTAAGTTAAATTCATGGCAAAGCTGTGCCACTCGAACCGCACCTTCCATCGTCCAGAAATGTGGGTCAGCCAATGGAATTGAGACTGCGTTTAGCGCAATCGCATGTGACATTTGCCGCCAATCAGTATCGACCATATTTGTGGCAGTCGGCATGTGTGTAATCCGCTGAAATTCGGATAAAATTTCACGTCCAGAGAAGCCATTTTCACCACCGCAAGGATCTTCAATGTAATGTAGCACACCCTTGAGCTCATCCGCGTAGTGTAGTGCTTCTTTAAGCGACCAAGCACCATTCGGGTCCAAGTCTAGCTTGGCATCCGGAAAAGCTTCATGCAAGGCTTTGATGGCAGCAACTTCAGTCTCACCATCAAAAACGCCACCCTTGAGTTTAAACGTCTTGAAACCATACTTATCGTAGGCTGCTTGGGCGAGCTTAACCAGGGCATCCGCATCCATCACAGGTTTGCGGCGCAGTTTTCCCCACTCACTCGTCTCATCATCATCTTGCAAGTATGGGAGATCCGTCTTGCTGCTGTCCCCGACCCAGAAGAGGTAACCGAGAACCCCAACTTTTTCACGTTGTTGACCATCGCCTAATAACGCCGCAACGGGAACATGGAAATGCTTACCTAACAAGTCCAAAAAAGCGGTTTCAATTGCAGTTAAAGCATGGACCATAATTCGTTGATCAAATGTCTGATTCCCACGGCCACCTTGGTCTAGGTATGAAAACTTGGCCCGAATCTTTTGTAACGCAGCCTTATAATTACCAATCGATTCGTTGATAACTAGGTCTTTGGACGCGTTCAACGTCTCCGTGATTTTCTCACCACCAGGGACTTCACCGACCCCCACCTGACCATTGTCCGCCTTCAAAATGACAATATTTCTCGTAAAGAACGCACCATGTGCACCACTTAAGTTTAATAACATGCTATCATAACCAGCAACTGGGTAAACTAACATGTCGACGATTTTTGGAATACTCATTTTTAACGACCTCTTTTTGTGATTTTTGTAACAATACTTGATTGACTTTATTATATGGTCCGGTCAATAATTAGAACAGTACCAAATTGTTCGCTTGCTGAACCAAACGTTCACTTGCCACTAATACCCGTCTGAGGAGGAACACTTAATGGAAATTAACCGTTTAAAAACATTCTTAGTGATTGCCAAAAATGGTAGTTTTAAATCAGCTGCCGAGTTACTATTCTTATCCCCACGAGCCGTTTCAAAGCAAATGGATCAGCTGGAAAATGAACTAGGTGTCAAGCTCTTCATTCGTCGCCATAACAACACTGACCTAACCCCAACCGGGTCCAAGTTCGTGATTGCAGCCGAAGATATTGTTAACACCTACAATGATGAACTAATTCGCATCCAAACGGAACAACAAACAAAAGAAAAACGACTCAGAATCGGCTTTTCTTCTTCCAACCAAGAAATCACCGTTCAAAAAATGCTCATTCCACTACTTAAAACGGATACCGACATCAAACTAGAATTCCGCCAAGAAAGTGGGCAACGACTGCAACAACTCGTCCATACTGGTACGTTGGACATCGCCGTATCTCCCTATTATTACATGAAAACCGATATGACTGACCCAACTCTTTCAAGAATTGATCTCGCCAAAGGGAATCTAGTCGTTGGTATCAGCGCACTTAATAAACTGGCCCATGCTAATGCCGTCAGTTTAACTGATTTACGGGGACTTGAAGTGTTGTATTATAGTCCCTACGCGTCGCACTACTTGAAAAAGATCTTCTATGAAAAATTCGACCAAGCCTTTCCAGAACAGCAGATCAATCGAGTCTCGTCACTTGAGCTACGTGACATGTTGATTGCCGCCAATCAAGGGATTGGGTTTTACCCAAGTCCCTTCCTAGCACTGGAACAGCGTAAAAATCCGCTGATCAAATTTCTGCCAATCACTGATGACGTTAACACGGCCTATTCTTCAACATTATTTTATAAAAAGAGTAATCAGAACATGATTCTCCAGCAATTGATTCAACAGCTATCCAAGGCCAACAGCACCGATTCAATTATTGCTTAGCCTCTGTTTGATGGTCGATTTAGTTCACCAGCTGTCCATTTCGGTACTGTGTTTTAGTGAAATTAATCACTAGAATATAGTTGTAAGCGATTTACTAAACTATCATCATCTGGGAGGACACGATTATGAAAAAAGTTTTGCTAAGTGAAAAAATTGACGATGCCGGAATCAATTTGTTGAAAAAGAATAATTTTGACGTTCAAGTCGCCCCAAATACCGACGCAGACTCTATGAAAGCCGCAATTAAAGACGCCTACGCAGTCATTATGCGCTCATCCAAGTTGCCAGCCGATGTGATTGCTGCCGGAAAAGAATTGAAAATCATTTCACGTAATGGGACTGGAATCAACAATGTTGATGTTGATGCGGCGACCAAACAGCACGTTTTAGTTGCCAAAGTGAATGGCGCAAATGCCTTTTCCGTGGCGGAATACGTGATGACCACCATGTTGAGCCTCAGCCGGAGAATCACTAAATCAGATACGGCGTTACGCGCTCACAAATCTGAGTTGAGTGGCACTTCACTTCCTGGATTTTCAACTGACTATGACTTGAACGGCCATGAGCTCCGCGGTAAGACACTCGCGATTTTAGGTCTAGGAAAAATTGGTCAACAGTTGGTCACCTTGGCAGAAGCTTTTGGCATGAACGTCATTGGCTATGACCCCTACATCAAGGATTCGCCAGTAAAACTTTATGACCAATTGACTGATATCTATCCCTTAGCTGACTTTTTATCCGTTAACATGCCATTGACACCAGAAACGAAAAATATGATCACAACGAAAGAATTGTCGTTGATGAAACCAACTGCTTATATTATCAATTCAGCACGTGGTGGCATTATTAACGAAGCTGACTTGGCAGATGCACTCAATCATGACCGTCTTGCCGGCGCAGCGATTGATTCATTCAATCCAGAACCACCCGCTCCTGACAACCCACTCTTTGACAGCAAAAACACAATTTTGACCAGTCACATTGCTGGAACGACCAAAGAAGCTAACGCTGCATTGGGTATCGGTGCGGCACAAGCAATCATTGATTTTTCAAATGGCAAACTTCCACAATTTCCAGTTAATCCCGACGTTTTTGACAACTAAGGTAGGTAGCCATTATGAAACATACTAAATGGATTGCGGGCTTGGTCGGTATTATTCTTGGTTTGATCATTACATTCGCGATTCCGACGCCCCACGGCCTGACCCATGCTGGGATGGTCGTCTTGGCATCGTTAGTCACCGCCAATATTTTCTGGATTTTTAATGTCATTCCAAGCTTTGCCACTGGGCTGTTGATGTTGTCTTCATGGGTTATTTTAGGTGCAACCGACTTTCCAACGGCTTTCAATATTTTCTCGACCACAACGATGTGGATTATTATTGGTGGCCTGGGATTAGGTGCTGCTGCGACTAAAACTGGATTGATTAATCGAATCGCTTTGAAAATTATGTCGTGGTTTCCCGCTAACTTTAGTGGTCAAACTTTAGCACTCTTTACAGCAGGGACAATCATTTCACCGATGATTCCAAGTGCCCATCCCAAAACAGCGATGAGTACCCCGATTGCCCAGGGGATTAGCAACGCACTCGGCTATAAACCAATGAGTAAGGGAAGTTCCGGCTTGTTTCTGGCTGCTATCTGGGGATTTCTGGTCATGGAAGCTAGTTTTCTGAGTGCGACTGCTCAGAACTACGCTTTCAAAGGGTTATTACCCAATAAATTTCAATCAGTATTAAGTTGGGGCAATTGGTTTATTATGATGTTGCCATGGACGCTCATCGCACTAGTTGGTGGTTTCTTCCTCTTGCGGTTCTTATTTAGACCACATAACGATCAAACCGTTTCTAAAGCGTTCATCAATCAACAACTCACGGACCTAGGACCAATGTCGCGGGAAGAAAAAATCACTGGTGGTGTCATTCTCGTTGCAATCGTCTTCTGGATTCTCGAATCAACCGTCAACATTCCAGCCGCGGTCACCGCACTTGTCGGCGTCAGTGTCTTAGTTGCCACAAAGGTTCTGACCCCTAATGACTTCAAAACCCGCTTAAGTTGGAATACGATTATCTTCATCGGGACCGTGATGGCTTTAGGAAACGTCATGCAAACGGTCGGCTTAACCACCTGGCTTCGTGTCATCTTGAAACCAGTCATCAGCCCAATCTTAGGCAACATCTGGATTACCGTCATTGCACTGCCAATCATTATCTACATCTGCAAGTTTGTCGTGGTTTCCTTAATCTCCACAGGGACTTTAATTATTATCGCACTACTGCCATTTTTCCAAACCACCCCGTTCAATCCAGCCGTAATCGTCTTCATCGTGACGACCAGTGTCAATATTTGGCTCTTGTCCTACATGGATGCACCTTTCCTAACTGGATCAGCTGCGGTCAATAACTCGATGGCTTCTAAACGCTCATTAGCCACTTCTTCACTCGGCTACATGGTGATTAACATCGTTGGCTTGCTCTGCTGCGTGCCTGTTTGGCAATTACTTGGTGTCGTATAATCCGATATTCGATACTTCATACTCGTTTAGCGCTACTGTGGCTAAACGAGTTTTTTTGCGGCATTATTAATTCAGGCCAGGTTCGTGGTGTAAGACGCCGTTATCATCTAGTATTAAAGATGATTCAATCATGCTACTTCTAAGTTCAAGAGCTGCCAGCTGTGACCCGCTGGAAACAAAGCGAGTTCACGTAAACTTGCTGTTGTAGGTTCGTCCTAGGCCGGCTTCCAGGCATTCTGGGCAATGGCCGTAACGTGGTGGACACAGATTTAAGCCGACAACCCACGTCTTAAATACTGGTCTTTCACTAACCAAGCCAAAAACGCTTGCTAAGTGAAATTTCACCACTGGGCCTTGCCCAGAATACCTTCCAGCCGGGATGCTGTTCGAAAGGCGGACATTTGCGGACTCAACTTTTTGTTGAATTAGTCGTTGGTTCCTTGTCGCACGGTCATTTTGGTATTAACTGTCAGACTGGTTTCAAACAATCGCTATATCTTTTATCCATGCTTTAAGGCTTCTGACGAGTAGCTTCATTAAATTTGTCAGAATTTTCTCTAGGCGACTGAGATAGCAAAATCTGGAATTCTAACGAAGCTCATTTTAACGACTAAATTCAAGATCCGTGTCCGCTGAAATTGGTGGCATTGAGAATAGTGAACGCTGTTTGAGTGATGTTCTCAGCACTCAAATCTCCTCAAGCATCAACGGTTCCAAATTAAAAGTTCGCCTGAAGGACCAGTTACCAATATTCAGTGGTCAATTGTACCCAGATAGGTGGCTGTTCATCTGCCATTCGAGCGGCTTCCCGACTGGAGGGGCTTGTTGACAATGCTCAGTAGCCAAATTATTCTTAGTCGGAAGTGGGTTGCTTCCGGCTTAGAATAAGACTCGTATTTGAAATTGCGCAGTGGGTTTCTGCGTGAATTCAAATCGATGTCGGCTACGCTCCAGCAATTGTCAGCCGGCCCCGGAAGTCGGATTAGGACGAACAATGCTGACGAACAGTAATCCGAACTAACCGGCATGATTTAATCATAATTCATGGCAAAATTAACGAGCAGAACGCGTAGAAGCTGATTCATGTCTTCCATAGGATGAACTTGAAGCGTCGGCTAAAATCGGCGAGAGCCCACAGATTAAGCGTAAATTTAGGCTGTCAACGCTAACAACACTCGTAATTCAACCCATTTTCAGTTACAATTAATAACACGTGAGGTGTCGTATGGAAAGCTGGTTATTTTTACTCGCAATCTTAGTGGTCGCATGGTTTGGTAAGAATCAATCCTTGCAGATTGCCACTGTGGTTGTGCTACTGATTAAGTTGATCCCTAATACGAACAAAATATTGACGACCATTGGCCAAAAAGGCATCAATTGGGGTGTGACGGTGATTACGGTTGCCATCCTGATCCCAATTGCGACCGGGCAGATTGGATTTCGTGATTTATGGCACGCCTTCAAGTCACCAGTCGGTTGGATTGCCGTGGCTTGTGGGGTCTTGGTCTCGGTGCTGTCATTTCATGGTGTTGGACTGTTGTCAGCTACGCCAGAAATTACCGTGGCCTTGGTCTTTGGGACCATCATGGGTGTCGTATTACTTAAAGGGGTCGCCGCTGGCCCGATTATCGCTGCCGGCATCACTTATTGTATTATTCAAGTCTTACATTTAAGCTTACAGTAAAATCAAGAAGACGGGCGGCGACACATGTCAGTCGCTCAGAGGAGTTATCACATGGAGAGTATTATTGGAACGGTCGTTACTGCTAAGGTAACGGATGAAAATGACGATGCGTATTTCGTGCAGGTCGATGGCCAAACATTGATGGTCGACAAGACTGAACCTGAAAAGCCGCTGCATATCGGTGGGTTGTATGAAGGCTTTGTTTATGAGAATGAGGACCATCACCTGCAAATGACCCGGCTGGTCCCAGAGATTTCGTTTGACCACTTTGTCTGGGGGACGGTCGTACGGACACGCCATGATTTAGGCGTGTTTGTTGATGTTGGCTTGCCGAATAAGGACCTAGTTGTCTCACTAGATGAATTACCAACCATCAGTCGGTTATGGCCCAAAAAAGATGACCGACTATACGTTAAGTTAGCTCGGGACAATAAACAACGCTTATGGGCAACTTTAGCTGAATTAACGGACTTTGAAGCAATTTCAAAGCCGTATGACCGGGCGCAAATGAAGAACACGGATACCATGGCAACGGTCTTTCGCTTGAAGATGGCTGGGACCTCGGTCATTACCGATGACAATCATCTCGGATTCATTCATCCTTCTGAACGTGAACAGGAACCACGAATGGGTCAGCACGTCAAGGTGCGGGTGATTGGCTTCTTACGCGATGGTGAGTTGAATCTATCTTTGAAGCCCCGTGGCTACGAAGAAATTGGTGACGATGCCCAAATGTTGCTGGCTGCATTGCAACATCAAGCGGATCACACGTTACCATTTTGGGATAAGAGTGATCCGAACGACATTCGCAATTATTTTGGTATCAGCAAGTCGCAATTTAAACGGGCCGTCGGTAATTTACTGAAGCAACGCTTGATTAGCCAACAACCAGGTGAAATCAAGTTGGTTGAAACATCGGATGAGCAAGCCGACGATTGATCAAAAAATGCAGGACCAGCTTGCTGATTACCTGCATTTTTTGCGTGTTGAGCGCGGGTTAGTCGAGAATACGATCAAGAGTTATTCGCAAGATTTGACTGCGTTCAACCAATACTTAGCGACTCAGAAAATGACGGACTACCGGGCGGTTGATCGGTACGTGCTCTTGAATTATTTGCAGTATTTAGACGAAGCGGGCAAGTCCCGCAATACGATCATTCACAGTGTTTCTAGTTTACGGAAGTTTTTTCAATATTTAGCCCAGATGCACGTCATCGACAGTGATCCGATGCTCAAAATCGATACCCCCAAACGGGCGCAGCATTTGCCGCAAGTCTTATCACCACACGAGGTCGAACGACTGCTGGCAGTGCCTAAGCTGGATACGCCACTCGGACTGCGGGACCGGACCTTATTGGAAGTCATGTATGCGACCGGCTTACGGGTGAGCGAGACGATCAGTTTGACGATGGACGACTTGCACCTAGACTTGGGCTTGATCCAGACGATTGGTAAGGGTGACAAGGAACGGATCATTCCGATTGGTGACGTTGCCATCGACTTTATCGACCGGTATTTGAAGACCGCTCGACCGAAGCTGGCCTCACCGAAACGTCGTAACTCATATTTGTTTATTAACAATCACGGCGGTAAATTGAGCCGGCAGGGCGTCTGGAAGAATTTAAAAGCCGAAGTCAAAGCGGCGGGTATTGAGAAAAACGTGACGCCACATACATTGCGGCATTCGTTTGCGACTCACATTTTGGAGAATGGGGCCGATTTACGAGTCGTACAGGAATTACTCGGGCATGCCGATATTTCGACGACTCAAATTTATACGCATATTACGAAAAAACGTCTGGCTGAAGTTTATAATAAGTATCATCCGCGGGCCTAGTGTCCCGTGCGTCAGTCAGACGAGTAAAGGAGGAAGGAACCGTGCTGGTAAAATACCGTAAGGATTACGAGAAGGTCGCGATGGGCTTATTGTCGTTTATTCCTGACTTTAAAGACATCGCCCACTTGCAGACGGAAATGCAGTGGTACCAGTCCACTGATGACCACCAATTACTATTATGGCGGCAAGGCGACGGTGACTTCTGCGGCATCATGGGCATTGAAGTCGGCACTGATTTTATTTTATTGCACCACGACTCTTTGTCACCAGAAGAACGAACGGCGGCCAATCAATATCAGATGTTGGATGAATTGGCCGCATTGTACCCGGATCAGCGCGTGATGGGAACTTTAGAAATGGCACCAATTGTGGGTGCGTGGGAGCGTAATCGTGACAGACGAACAACAACCAATCACCATTAAGATTTCGGAATTTGAGGGACCGCTGGATTTATTATTGCATCTGATTCGGCAAAATAAGATGGATATTTATGATATCCCGATTGCGGCCATCACCCAACAATATTTAGATTATCTGCATTCCATGCGAGCGCTGAAACTCGATATTGCTGGTGATTATTTAGTGATGGCTGCGACCTTGATGACCATTAAAAGTCGCTTCCTGCTGCCGCAACCGGAGCCAGAAGATGACGAGAATTTAGAAGATGACACTGACCCCCGTGATTCGTTGGTGGCTGAATTGTTGGCCTACAAGGTCTATCAAGAAGCCGCTGGAGAATTGCGGACCAAGGAACAGGAACGGCATCAACATTTCACACGCGAAGCCATGTTAGTGCCTGCTGATTTAAGTGCGCCCAAGTTGACCGCAGGCATCACGTTGGACGATTTGCAAGCCGCCTTTCGTCAATTAGTGGCAAAACGGCGTCGTGTGCGGCCACTCACCAAGACGGTCGTTGCTGAGACGGTTAACATCGATGAACGAATGGTGCAAATTACCACCCAGCTGCAGCAACAACCGCACGGCATGGATTTTGCAGACTTGTTTACAGTCAGTGCAAGTGATGAAATGTTAGTGACAACCTTTATGGCTGTGTTAGAATTAACCAAGCAGGATCAAGTGTCGCTCCAGCAAGCGGCACCGCTGACCCCGATCCATTTATATTTACGACAGGATGAACAGCATGACGAACATTGAACAGATTGAAGGATTATTATTTGTTGCTGGGGATGAGGGCATTACCGTGGCTGAAATCGAACACGCAACGGGGTTTGCCAAGCCTGCAATCACCACGATGCTAACGGAACTTGCGACTCGCTATGAGCAAGACGAGGACAGTGCGTTGATGATTTTATCGACGGAGAACACGTATCGGCTGGCGACTAAGGCCGCAGTTGCCCCAGTATTGAAACGGTATTTTGAAGCACCACTGACGACCAGTTTGTCACAGGCCTCGCTAGAAGTGCTTGCAATCATCGCGTACCGGCAACCGTTGACCCGGATCGAAATTGATGAGATTCGAGGCGTCCACAGTGGCTCGACGATTCAAAAACTGGTGCTTCGGCAACTCGTGACTGAGACGGGGCGGTTAAATGAACCTGGGCGACCGATTCTATATGGGACCACGGAACTGTTTTTGGATTACTTCGGCTTGAAATCACTCGACGATTTACCTGCCATCGATTTGGCGGCGCTGAGTGATGCTGAACATCCCGCTCCAGAAACCGATCTATTTTTGAATGCATTTCAGGATAAACTAAAAGGAAATCGTGAGGAAAACTAATGGCAGAACGATTACAAAAAGTGATGGCAGAAGCCGGCATTGCGTCGCGACGGAAGTCCGAAGTCTTGATTACTTCTGGTCACGTGAAAGTCAACGGCAAGACCGTGACAACGTTGGGCGTTAAGGTCGAACCACATGACCACGTCGAAGTTGACGGTGTGCCGTTGAACGCTGAAAAACTTGTGTATTACTTATTTTACAAGCCGCGGGGCGTCGTCACGACGGTTCACGATGAAAAGGGCCGTAAGACGGTCATGGACTTCTTTGAGGACGTGCCTGAACGGATCTATCCGGTGGGACGTTTGGACTATGACACTTCCGGCTTACTCATTATGACCAATGATGGTGCACTAGCTAATCGGCTGACCCATCCGAAATACGAGGTCAAAAAGACTTATTTAGCGAAGGTTGAAGGCGTCCCGACTAATGCCGACTTGAAGCAATTACGGCTCGGCGTCGAAATCGATGGTCGCAAGACTGCGCCTGCTAAGTCGAATTTGTTAGATAGTGATCACAAGAAAAATAACGCGTTGGTTCAGTTGACGATTCACGAAGGCCACAATCACCAAGTGAAGAAAATGCTGGCGGCAGTTGGTCATCCAGTGACAAAGCTGAAACGTGAACGGTATGGGGTTCTAGATTTACAAAGTTTACAACCCGGCGAATATCGTAAATTGAAGCCGATTGAAATTAGTAAGTTAAAAGGTGAACGATAACGCTTGCATTTTTGAACGGAAGCCATTACAATGAACTTGTAAAAATAAATATTGGTTCATCTTCAGGGCAGGGTGTAATTCCCGACCGGCGGTAATAACCCGCGACCTATGCGTGTGCATAGTGATTTGGTGCAATTCCAAAGTCGACAGTAAAGTCTGGTATAAAGAAGATCGAGCTTATTTGCCAAGCGTTGCAAGTAAGTCCGCCCCGGATGACAGTTAGTGTGATCGGAGCGGATTTTTTTAGTTGAACAAATGGTAATGCGGTTCATTGAAGATGACCCATAGGAGGGTGCGTTATGCAACATACAACGTTACACCGACTAGTGGGCATAGCCTTACTCGGTGCCATTGCGTATATTTTAATGTTACTGGAGTTTCCGATTTTGCCGGTTGCGCCATGGATGAAGATTGATTTTTCGGATATTCCGATTTTGATTGGTCTATTTCTATTCGGCGTCGGCGGTGCGTTCATCATCACCATCATCAAGTTATTACTGCATTCAGCCATGGTTGGCTTTGCAGTTTATAACTTAATTGGTTCGTTGGCCAGCTTCTTAGGTACGGCTATTCTGATTTTAGCCTTTGCCGCTGTGCTGCGCTATTATCGCGGCAATCCAAAGTGGCGGATGCCACTGGCGATCTGCGTCGCGACGATTGGACTAACGGTCATTGAATCGTTAGCCAACTTGACGTTCGTACTGCCATTTTACTTACAAGTGATGGGTATGAAGCTAAGCATGTCGTTGAATACGATCGTCTTAGTGGCCGTTGTCCCATTCAACTTGATCAAAGGCTTATTGGTCGGCAACGTCTTCTGGTTAGTCTACAACCGTTTAGCAAAGTGGTTGGGAACGCATAATCAATTGACAAGTCGCGTTTAAAAAATAACACGTGAAAAACGTGAGCAGTCATCAATTGCGTAATTGCATGGTGACTGCTTTTTTTTGACCGCTGAGCGTGCTATTCTTAAAGCATTGCGTTTTTGAATTGAGTTGATATCTGCGTTCAAATTTATGTTGTGAATGCGCCTGCGTTGTGCTAGCTGTTAATTAGCTTTAAAGATGATTAAATCGTGCCAATTGTTTGGCTTACTGTTCGTCTGCCGGTGCGCACCTTAGTCCGACTTCCGGGGTCGGCTGACAATTGCTGGAACGCAGCCGACATCGATTTGAACTCACGCAGAAGACCGCTGCGCAATTTCAAATACGAGTCTTATTCTAAGCCGGAAAAAGATCACTTCCAGCTAAGAATAATTTGGCTACTGAGCATTGTCCGGCGGTCCGGCCAGTCGGGAAACCGTTCGAATGGCAGATGAACGACCACCTAACTTGGTGCAATTGACCACTGAATATTAGGTGGGTAGTTCTTCATGCAAAGGTTTGATTGGTATCATCATGACTTATGGCATTTAATTATTGAGAAAATCACAGGAATATTGTTCATTGTTCTCAATCCCACTAATTTCACCAGACACTAGTCTTGAAATTAGTCGATCAAATTGCCTTCATTCAGAATTCAAGACTTGGTTATTTCAGACAACTAGGGAAAATGCTGACAAGTTTAATAAGGCTGCTTGTCCGAAGCCATAAAGCATGGGCAAACAGTTTAGCTATCGTTAGAATCAGTCTCACAGTTGAATGTCACCATGAACGTGTAACAAAACCAGCGACAGATCCAAAAAAGGTTGAGTTTGCACATGTCTGCCTTTCGAATACCATCCCGGCTGGAAGGTATTCTGGGCAAGGCCAAGTGGTGAAATTTCACTTAGCAAGCGTTCTTGGCTTGGTTAGTGAAAGACCAGTATTTAAGACGTGGTTTTCGGCTTAAATCTGTGTTGAAGTGCAATAGAAAAGTTAGACAAATTGTTATTTATTTATACTGACAAGACTTTATTTCTGTATACTACCGGACTTAAGCCCTTTGTCCCCATTGAGATACGTTTATGGTTGTACCATTTAATGTATGAAGCTAAGATTGCTCTTAGCTCAGTGATATTTTTGATTTGATATCGCTTCAAACATTCGCGTTTGAGTATGCTAAAGAAGCTTTCTGCTGGTGCGTTATCATGACAGTTGCCCTTACGCGACATACTCTGAACGATACCTAGGTCTTTGAGCCGGTCTCGATATTCACTGACCTGATACTGCCAACCTTGGTCAGAATGTAGAATTGGCTTGAGCTCCGGATCAATACGGGGTTCAAGCTTGTCCAAGGTCTTCTTGATCAGCGCTTTATTTGGTGAATAGCTGGCTAAAACGGTGAGCGCTTCTTTACTAGCTTCGTCAATAACGGCTGAGATGTAGCCCCACTTACCATTGGTCAAGGCGACTTGCGTAATGTCAGTATGCATCACTGTTAACGGCTTAGTGGCGTTAAACGTTTGATTCAGAAGGTTAGGCGCAACCTTGCCGACCGACCCCTTGTAGGAGTTGTAACGACCAGTATGCTTAGAATACAGTGTCACTTTAAGGCCCATGACGGTCATGATTTTACGAATAGTCTCCTCACAAAGCGTGAAACCAGCTTCGACCGCTTTCTGATGAATTCGTCGATACCCATAACTCTGTCCGGACGCAAAAAATGTTTTGCGAATAAATTGTTTGATTTTGCGATATTTATCAGGCTTTTTAGCACGTTGTAGTCGATCATAATAAGTCGCTCTAGGCAACTTGAGTTTGGTTAAGAGTGTTTTAAGAGGATATTGCGACCGTAACTGAGAAACAATGCTTACTTTTGTTTGCGTTGTTTTTCGGTTATGGCCGCCAGCGCTTTTAAAATATCACGGTCTAACTTCGCTTCGAACAACTGATGCTTCAGTTCGCTGATTTCTTGTTGATACTGCTCTTCTTTAGTTGGTGTAAGGTGATTTTCAGGTTTGTTTTCAGGTTTATTCTCAGGCTTATTCAATGTTGGTCCTCCTTCACGGAGAGTCGGCCGTAAGCCAGCGACACCTTGTTCCTGGTAGATACGCGTCCATCGATAAGCGCAAGTTCTCGAGACGCCAAAACGTTGTGCAGCTTGCCTACAGCTGACCTCATTCGTCTGTATATAGTTTACCACGTTGAGTTTGAAGTCTTGAGAATGTCGCGGAATTCGTTGTTTTGGTTTGAGCGATCCAAGGCCTTGTCGCTGAACAGAATGTACCCAGTCCGAGACCAAGCTATGGCCGCCGATATGGTATTTAAGCCTAAGCGCTTGAAAACTGATATCAGTGTCCAAATATTCATTGACAACCTTAGACTTGAACTCACTACTATATTGAATCATCAGATAATACCTCACAATCGTTAGTTCTATCTGTCTAACAATTGTAGGTCACTTCAAAAGGAGGTGCCACGGTGTTTACGGATTATGTGCTGCTCTTATTTGGGACGACGCCACGCCGCGCCAAAGGCATGTTCAATGTCTTACGCGGACGCCGCACAGTCTCGACGTTGTTTGCTGGTTTGACCGCGGGCTGTTTAGATTTGCTAGATAGCTGGCACGGGGTCCCCCTCGAAGATTTTATGGCGGCGACTGCGGTTCTGGAAGAGAACGGATTGCTGATTAGTCCGGAAGCGGGCAGTTGGCAGCTGACTGCGGCAGGACAGGCGCGGTGGGTGGCCATTCAGGAACACCGCTACTTGCCACAAGCCTTCAGCCGATTTCAGACGGTCGATGTGCGCCGTTTTCAGCAAGTCAGTCAGCTGGCGCTACAAGTGACTTCCGAGTTGGTCCATCATGAGCGCCGCTACTATCCGACCACGACGGACCCCAGCATTCAAGCGCAGGTCAAACGGTGGTTGCGACAACAGTCGACGACTGATTTGGGTGACCGCGTTCATGCGGCGTTGACCGCTTTTTTGACGAGTGTCCCGACCGATGAATTGGCGACGGTGTTTGTTGACAGTTTGACGGGGTATCAGGCACCGGGACGGACCAATGACCAGTTAGCCACGATGCTGCATCGGCAGCCACTTGAGACTGGCTTGATGCGGACAGATGTGAGCTGTCAGTGGGTACGGTGGCTACAAGCCCATCCCGATGACCCGTTGTGGCCATTATTAGCGCCGCTCGTTCAGCCGAGCCCGGTCAGTAAAAGTGCCCAGCAAACCTATCAAGCGTTTACGCAGACACACGCCTTGACCAAAATTGCCACTGCTCGTAAGTTGAAATTGAGTACGGTCCGTGAACACTTGTTGGAAGTCGCTATTTGGTTGCCCAGTTTTCCGTTTACGACGGTGCTAGATGCTCAGGTCATTGAGACGTTAACGCGGTGCTTTGCAGGTCAACCAGAGATTGCCAGTTGGTCGTTTCAAGATGCGCAGGCTGCGTTACCGGAATTGGACTTCTTTGAATTTCGGTTATTTCAAATTATGAGGTGTCACCATGTCGGAAGCTGAATTGTATCAACTGTTAAAAACTAAATATGGCTTCGATGAGTTTCGTCCGGGACAATTGGCGGTCATTCAGGATTTGCTGGCAGGTCAGGATGTCCTGGCTGTTTTACCGACGGGAACTGGTAAATCCTTGATTTATCAGTTGGTCGGTACGGTGGTGCCGGGCATCGTCGTGGTGGTGTCGCCCCTGATTTCACTGATGCAAGACCAGGTCGCCCGCTTAAATTACCAGGGTGAAAAGCAGGTGGCCGCCTTAACCTCACAGCTGGATTTCAGTGCGCGCCAACAGTTGTTAGCCAATTTGAACCAGGTAAAGTTTCTCTTTATTTCGCCGGAAATGTTGCAGCAGACCGTGATTCAAGAAGCCTTGGCGAAATTGACGATTGCGTTATTAGTGATTGATGAAGCTCACTGTATTTCGACTTGGGGTCCAGATTTCCGCCCGGATTATCGACGACTCGGCCCAATTCGCCAACAGTTAGGGACGCCGCGTACTTTGATGTTGACCGCGACTGCTACGCCGCAGGTTCGCCAAGATATTTTGACGCAACTGAATGCGACTGATGCGCAACAAGTGTTGTATTCGGTCAATCGGCCTAATATTTATCTGGCTGTCGAAACGGTCAATGACGAGGCTGATAAGCGTGCAACACTCCAGCACCTTGTCACGAGTAGTCGGGGGCCGGCAATCGTGTATTTTACGTCCAAACGCCAAACAGATTTGATTGCCGAATGGTTGCGGACGACGACCGAACTACGCGTGGCAGCTTACCATGCCGGACTGGCAGCAGAGGATCGCTTTAAGATTCAGCAACAGTTTATGGCCGACCAGTTGGATGTCATTTGTGCGACATCTGCCTTTGGAATGGGAATCAATAAGGCCGATATCCGGCTGGTCATTCATTACCACTTACCGACTACCTTAGCGGATTATGTTCAAGAAATCGGGCGCGCTGGGCGGGATGGTCAACAAGCGTTAGCCGTGATGCTGTATGCACCTGGTGATGAAAACCTCGTTCGGAATTTAAACGAATTGACTGCTGCCACGCCTAACGAAGTCCAACAAGATTTTGCACGTCATCAGGCTGGTCAACCGGTCACTGATGATCGCAGTCGGGTGCTAGAGGCCTACTGGCAACAGGCGGTTTCGCCGGCCGAGGTCGCCGAAATTTTTGTGGCACGTCAGGCAGCCAAGGAACACGAGCTACGCGATTTGATGCGATATGTTCAAACGACGACTTGTCACCGTGCGGTCATGTTAGCTTATTTTGACGAAACTGAACCGCCACATACTGACCGTTGTTGCCAGTTAGCAGGAGAGCCGCTTCCGCTGGACGAACTAGGACTGACCGCGGTGAAACCCAGTATAAGTCCGACGGTTGTCACGTGGGAGCAGCGCTTAGCCCAATTGTTTTTACCAAATTCTTAAAGAAATCAATTCTGGGTTATGTTACAATATTGGTTGAAAGTTTTTTGAGGAGGAACACCCTATGAGTCAAAAAAATGATAATGATAAATCCCAAGCTGACAAGCCTTGGGACAAAACTTTTGAAGACGATCGGGATGACTCGGGCAATTTATCGCGAACTCAAAAACGAAAACAAGACAGTAGTAACTCGACTTTAACGACGGTATTAGTCGTTTTGATCCTGTTGCTCGCTTTGGCACCAATTGGATACTTCTTGGTGAAAAAGAATTCGCTTAATAATCCGCAACAGACCGAACAAGTTGCTAGTTCGAGCTCGAAAAAGTCATCGGCCAGTGCTGCTGACAGTAAATCTTCAGTTGCTGCTAGCAAGAAAAAAGCGGCCGCATCGTCTAAAAAGGCCGCTGCTAAAAGCAGTAGTTTAGCTTTAGCTAGTTCGAAGGCGGCCAGTTCAAAAGCTGCCAGTGAGTCAGCCGCCAGCTCCGAATCATCGGCGAGTACTGACGAAAGTAGTGCTAGCAGCAGTAGTAGCTCCTCAGAATCATCTTCAGGCACTAAGTACGTTACGGTAGAGGCTGGTCAAGGGGTCTACCGAGTCGCGACGAATGCCGGAATTTCAGTGGATAAACTGTTAGAACTTAACGGGTTGTCATCTGACTCGACGCTTTCAGCGGGACAACGGCTACGTGTCCGTTAATACACGATTTTTTTGAGATTGTGAGGAGTTAGTTTAATGGCTAAGCAAGCACTACAAGTGGCCATCGACGGTCCAGCTTCAGCTGGTAAAAGCACCGTAGCCAAACTCGTTGCGAAGCGGTTTGGCTATATTTATGTCGATACTGGTGCCATGTATCGGGCGGTCACTTATTGGGCCATGCAACACGACGTGGATTTGACCGACGAAACTGCGGTCATCGCGGCGATGAAGACGCTCAAGATTAGTTTCAAACCTGGCGAACCGGACCAGCTGGTCTTTGCCAACCAGGAAGATATTACGTCAGCGATTCGGCAGCCAGACGTCACGAACAACGTGTCGACGATTGCCGCTTTGCCACAAGTTCGGACCATTTTGACCGACCAACAACGGGAAATGGCAACGGCCGGTGGCATCGTGATGGATGGCCGTGATATCGGGACGACCGTGTTACCGAATGCCGAAGTCAAAATCTTCTTGGTGGCTTCTGCCGCTGAGCGGGCCAAACGCCGGTACGCGGAAAACATCAAAAAGGGAATCGACACGCCCTTGGATCAGCTACAAGCTGAAATCGAATTGCGCGACCATAAAGATTCAACGCGTAAAGTGTCACCATTAACGCAAGCAGCGGATGCCACATTAGTTGATACGACCCCGATGTCGATTGACGAAGTGGTCGATGCAATTGCTGAAATTATTACAAAAAAACAAAGTTCAACAATCTAATTGCATTAACTTAATGCTTTTAGCTAGCTTTTCATTGCATTTTCAGCTATGATATAGGTTAGAGTTATTGTTGACAGGAGGAAATTTGCATGAGTGAAAACGAAAATAGCCAAGAGAAAAATGAACTTTTAGACGCTTTAAACAGCGTCGAAGAAGTAAACGTCGGTGACGTTGTTAAGGGTGAAGTCTTAGCAATCGACGACGACAAACAAGTAATTGTTGGTATCCAAGGTACCGGTGTTGAAGGGGTCGTTCCATTGAAGGAACTCTCAACACAACGGGTTGACGATGTCAACGAAGCCGCTAAAGTCGGTGATGTTTTAGACTTGGTTGTCATTTCTCGGATTGGCAGCGACAAGGAAAACGGCAGTTACTTACTGTCACATCGTCGGTTAGAAGCTCGCAAAGTTTGGGACGACGTTGAAAAAGAATACGAAGCAGGTCATACGATTAAAGCTCCGGTAACACAAGTTGTTAAGGGCGGGTTAGTCGTTGACGCTGGTGTTCGTGGCTTCATCCCTGCCTCAATGATTGATGATCATTACGTTGAAGATTTAAATGCCTACAAAGGTCAAGAACTTGAACTTAAGATTATTGAAATTGAACCTAGCGAAAATCGCTTGATCTTATCACACCGTGCGGTTGTTGAAAAGCAACGTGAAGCACAACGTGAAGAAGCTTTGAAGACTTTACAAGCTGGCGATGTTGTTGAAGGTAAAGTGGCTCGTTTGACGAACTTCGGTGCTTTCGTTGACCTTGGTGGCATTGATGGGTTAGTTCACGTTTCAGAAATTTCATACGAACGGGTTGAAAAGCCTGCTGACGTCTTGAAGGTTGGTCAAGAAGTTAAGGTTAAGATCTTATCTGTTGACGCTGACCGCGAACGGGTTTCACTTTCAATCAAAGCCACTTTACCAGAACCTTGGGATGGCATTGAAGAAAAAGCCCCTCAAGGTGCCGTACTTGACGGTAAAGTTAAGCGTTTGACGAGTTTTGGTGCCTTTGTGGAAGTCTTCCCTGGTGTTGAAGGGTTAGTTCATATTTCACAAATTTCACACCAACACATTGCAACGCCTAATGACGTGCTTAAAGTTGGTCAAGAAATCAAAGTTAAGGTCTTAGACGTTCGTCCAGACGAAAAGCGGTTAGCTTTATCAATTAAAGCTTTGGAAGAAAAGCCACAAACTGCTGACGATGATAACGAAAGCCAACCAGAACGTCGTAACAACAACCGTCGTCGCAACAACAACCGCGACAACCGGACTGCTAGCGAACGTTCAACGGCTAACGCTCCAGAAGAATCAACTGGATTTACTTTAGGTGATTTGATTGGTGACGAATTGAAGAACGCTGAAAACAACAATGATGAAAACTAATCATTGATTGGTTAAAAATACCCTTCAAGCTTGCCTTGAAGGATATTTTTTTAGGAACAGATTAATTGGGACGTTCCAGTTAATTGATGACTCGTACCGTCCTCGACGGCTACGAGGGCAAAGGAGGAATTAATACCATGGCAAAACCAGTTGTCGCAATTGTTGGTCGCCCTAACGTGGGTAAGTCGACCATTTTTAACCGTATTGCTGGTGATCGAATCTCAATCGTGGAAGATACGCCAGGGGTTACTCGTGACCGTATTTATGCCAATAGTGAATGGCTTGGGCAAGATTTCAGTTTGATCGACACGGGTGGGATCGATATTGACGATGCTCCGTTTATTAAGCAAATCACACAACAAGCGGAAATCGCGATTGACGAAGCTGACGTCATTATTTACTTGGTCAGCATCAAAGAAGGTGTCACGGATGCTGATGAGCACGTGGCCCAGATTCTGTATCGCTCTAACAAACCGGTTGTCTTAGCTGTCAATAAGGTCGATAATCCCGAATTACGGAGCGAAGTCTATGACTTTTACTCACTTGGATTTGGCGACCCGTACCCAATCTCTGGGGCGCACGGTCTTGGCTTAGGTGACTTGTTAGATGCCGTCATCAAGAACTTCCCTGAAAAGAGCGGTGAAGATGAACCTGGCACGATTCGGTTCAGTCTGATTGGCCGGCCCAACGTGGGTAAGTCTTCGATTGTGAACGCCTTGTTGGGTGAAGAACGGGTAATCGTCTCAGATGTTGCCGGGACGACCCGTGATGCCATCGATACGGCGTTCACGGATGAAGATGGCGACCGCTTCGTGATGGTCGATACGGCCGGAATTCGTAAAAAGGGTAAGGTCTACGAAAATACCGAGCGTTATAGCGTCATGCGGGCGCTGAAGGCGATTGATAATAGTGACGTGGCCCTATTCGTCATTAATGGTGAAGAAGGCATCCGTGAGCAAGATAAGCGGGTTGCTGGCTACGCCCATGAAGCGGGTAAAGCCATCGTGATCGTGGTCAACAAGTGGGATACGGTCAAAAAAGACAATCACACGATGCAAGAGTTTGAAGCTTACATCCGTGACCAGTTCGTTTATCTGAGCTACGCGCCAATCATCTTCGTGTCCGCCAAGACGAATCAGCGCTTGGCCCAACTACCAGCACTGATCAAGAAGGTCAATACGAACCATATGCGTCGGATTCAATCATCCGTCTTAAATGATGTGATCATGGATGCGATTGCGATGAATCCAACGCCAAGTGATAACGGTAAGCGGCTCCGGGTCTACTATGCGACTCAAGTGGCGATTCAACCACCAACCTTCGTGGTCTTCGTCAATGATCCTGATATGATGCACTTTTCGTATGAACGTTTCTTGGAAAATCAGATTCGAAATGCGTTTGATTTTACCGGAACGCCAATCCATATGATCGAACGCCGTCGTAAGTAGTCAAAAGCGCATAAGGTCGGCATTTTAGCACATTTTGAGATTGATGTAAATAAATATCACTTTTTTGCGATATTTTCGCTGAAAACGCTAAAAAAGCTTGCTATTAAGGCATTCCTATGCTATCTTTGATGAAGAAATGATGCTTGTTATCGTTTCTCTCATTTTTGGACCACTCAAAAATGATCATCTGGATCAACCGTGTTAAAAAGCGCGGTGATCCTTCACTCTGTAACGGGGAGGTGAATCAAACATGGCAAACAAAGCTGAATTAGTTAACAACGTTGCTGCGGCAACTAACTTAACGAAGAAAGACGCAACTGCTGCAGTTGACGCAGTCTTTGCATCAATCCAAGAAACCCTTGCAAAGGGCGAAAAAGTTCAACTGATCGGATTTGGTAACTTCGAAGTACGTGAACGTGCTGCTCGTAAGGGCCGTAACCCACAAACTGGTGACGAAATCCAAATTCCTGCAAGCAAAGTACCTGCATTTAAGCCAGGTAAAGCTTTAAAGGATGCAGTTAAATAATGCAGATCATTAATTGAAATGCAACCGGAAAAGTCAGTATAGCGACCGTTATACTGGCTTTTTTGGTGTCGTCTGCGTTATGATTATATGTCAGGTAAATCGACAGAACGGGTGGTCGAAATTAATGAGACCGACGTTCGCCTAAATAAAATTGAGTGACTAGTGGGCCGTTGGATGCGGCCGCACTAGTACAAAGGACGGGTGTAATGAGTTATTCAGAAAAAATGCTCGCAGCACTATCGAACGGGCAAATCGACACAGCCAAGAAACATTTTGCTTGGGCACTGCGCAAAGACGACGATGACACACTGTACAGTTTGGCTGAAGAATTATACGGACTGGGCTTTTTGAAGCAAGCTGAACGCACTTACAAAAAGCTGCTCGCTAAGTATCCCGATGAAGATGACTTGCGAACTAGTCTTGCAGACATTGCGATTGATGAAGATGATACGGACACGGCGCTGGATTATTTGCACCAAGTCAAGCCGGATTCACCAGCCTATGTGCAAGCACTACTGGTGGAAGCTGACTTGTATCAAACGCAAGAGTTGTTCGAAGTCAGTGAGCAAAAGTTGAAGGAAGCCTACGAATTGGCACCAGATGAACCCATCGTGGAATTTGCGTTAGCCGAATTTTACTTCTTGATTCGCAACTACCGCCAGGCGATCCGTTTTTACTTGGATTTGATCAAGCAGGGTGAGTTGGAAATCTCCAAAGTCAATCTGGTTGAACGTCTGGGGGTATCCTACGCGGAGTCCGGGCGTTTTGAACAAGCGGTCGGCTACCTTGAACAGATCAAACCGGCCAAGTTAACACCAGACAGTCAGTTTGAACTGGGCTTTACCTATTTGCAGCTGGGCGAACCGCAAAAAGCCATCGATATTTTTAATAAGTTACGGGAATCTGACGACCAGTATGCGTCACTGTATCCTTACTTAGCGCAAGCTCAAGAACAGCTGCATCAGCTTGATAAGGCGTTATTGACGCTGCAAGAAGGGTTAGCGGTCGACCAGTACAATGAGCAGTTGTACTTGCAAACGGCCCGCTTAGCCTTGAAATTGGACGATCAGGAGCTGGCTGAAAAGTACCTGCGCGAAGGCTTGAGTATTGACCCTGACAATTTGACGACCGTTTTGGAGCTCTCTAACTTGCTTGTTCAACGCGAACGGTATCAGGATAACGTCGATTTATTGGATCAATATCTACAAAGCAATGAGTTTGACCCGCAGTTTTACTGGAACTTAGCGATTTCAAACGATCGATTGGACAATTTCCAAGCGGCCAAGGATAACTACGAGGCGGCTTATCCCTTCTTCGAACATAACAAGGACTTCCTCAAACCAGCCATTTACTTCTTCCGCGAAGCTGGGATGGCGGATTCTGCGGTGGCCGCCTTACGCAATTACTTGGTGATTGAACCAGACGATGGTGAAATGGTCGCGATGTTAGAAGATTACGAAGACCAGGGTTACTAGTTGAAAACACTTTCATTTTTGGTAGAATGAACTTAGTTGCGAATGCTTTCGTCGGTTGCGTTCAATAGACCGATGACTGATTCGTTTAGATTAAGTTAAGTGAGGAGCCAATTATCGTGAAAGTAGCCATCATTGCCACGGATTTAGACGGGACATTTTTAAGAGACGACCACCAGTTTGACCATCCGCGTTTTCAAGCTCAGTTAGACCAGATGAACGCGCAGGGTCAACACTTTGTTGTGGCCAGCGGAAACCAATTACAGCATTGTATCGACGTTTTTGATGGCATTCACGGCGAGCTGACCTACGTTGCCGAAAATGGGGGCCTGGTGATCGACAATCACGGCAAGGTCCTGGCTGAAAGTCTGATTGATTTGCCACTGTATCAAGAATTGTTGACCTTTGTCGCCACGGAACCGGCATTAGCGGGAGCTGAGATCTCAGTTTCTGGCAAACAAGCCGCCTATATTCGACCACAGGATGATAGCCCCCTGATGCGCTATTATCTGAGCCGGTTGCAGGTCGTGCCATCCTTGATGACGATTGACGACCATATTTATAAGGCGACGTTTAGCTGGCAAGACACGGATGCCAACGCTCACGCTGATCTGATTAATCGCCAGTTTGCGGGCCGACTGCGAGCGACGGTCAGTGGTGGTAACGGGCTAGATGTCATCCCACCACATGTCAATAAAGCGACCGGACTCGCGTATTTGCAGTCACACTGGCACATCAACGCCAGCCAGACGGCCGCTTTCGGCGACAATGGGAACGACCTAGAAATGTTGCACGAAGCCGATTACAGCTTTGCTATGCAGAACGCGATTGCACCGGTCAAGCGAACGGCGACCTATTTGACGCCCCATGACAATAATCATGATGGCGTCTTAGCGGCGATCGATACGTTGATTTAAACAATGCGGCTTTTAGATGCTTGTTTTATTGCGGCTAAACCGTGCGAAATCGTTGCCGACTCAGATAAGTTTTGGATTTTGCGCTTCGAAGGCGTCCGGAAATGCAGCTGACCCGATGTCGTTTGGCGCTCATGCAATTGTCAAGGACTGACTTCGGCTTACAAAACTAAAACACTGCAGACTCAGTGCGACGTCCACATGGTTAACAAGGCAATACTAGTCCAATAAATCCTATTTAACAGTGATGATCCGGTCAAATGATGACTAGGTCACCACTGTTTTTTTGATTTCTGGTGAGGCGATTTCAATGCGCAAGTGGGATGCAAGTCGACGTTCTCGCGAGTGATAGACAATTCTACTGCCTAATTGCGTGATAGTCTGCTAAAATATAATGGTATACGCGGTGGCGGATGCGTGAGTGGTGAAGGTGCCACTTGACTTGATTGACACGTCGTCAGTCAGCTAAGATAGCTCAGGTGTCGAATAACTAGTATTTGCGGCGTTTGAGCAACCAGCCACCGTGTCAGGTAGTTTAATCTTGAGGAGGAATTTATTGTGGTAAAAGTAATTGTTGCCGGCTACAAGGGTCGGATGGGTAGTACTGCTGCACAAATGGTGATCGATAATCCTGATTTTGAATTGGTTGGGGTCTATGACGCCCGCAGTAAGGACCAAAATTTGAATGAAGATGACCGTTTTAAGAGCCAAGACGTCCCAGCTTTTCATGACTTAGACCAAATCAAGACCGATGCAACGGTGTGGATCGACTTTACGATTCCAACGGCGGTCTATGAAAATGCCAAGTTTGCGCTCAATCATGGCATTTCACCAGTGATTGGGACAACCGGGATGACCGACGAACAAGTCGCAGACCTACAAAAATTGGCTAAAGAAAAACAAGTCGGTGGTTTGATTGCACCCAACTTCGGCATCAGTGCCGTCTTATTGATGCAATTTGCCCAACAAGCGGCTAAGTACTTCCCAGATGTTGAAATCATTGAAATGCACCATGATGACAAAATCGATTCCCCAAGTGGAACGGCCATCAGTACGGCCAAGAAGATCGCGGAAGTCCGTCAACCTAAACAACAAGGCAATCCTGACGCTACTGAAACGTTACCAGGGGCGCGTGGTGCGGAATACGAAGGCATGCGGATTCACGCTGTTCGCTTACCAGGACTTGTTGCGCATGAAGAAGTTATGTTTGGTGGCCCAGGTGAAGGCTTGACGATTCGCCAAGATTCCTTTGACCGGATCTCATTTATGACCGGGGTCAAAGTTGCGGTTGAAAAGGTCAACCAGTACCACGAACTCTTCGTTGGTTTGGAGCACTTACTATGATTTTGACGCAATTACCAGCAGCGTTTCAAGAAGCTAAGCCAATCATTGAAACAATTGAAGCGGCTGGTTTTGAAGCGTACTTCGTTGGTGGCTGTGTCCGCGATACGATTCTCGGCAAGCCACTGCATGACGTCGATATTGCGACTAGTGCTTTTCCAGCCGAGGTCAAACAACTGTTTAAGCGCACCGTCGATACCGGTATTGAGCACGGGACCGTCATGATTTTAGACCACGGTAACGGCTATGAGACGACCACGTTTCGAACTGAGTCGGGCTACCAGGATTTTCGGCGTCCGGACCAAGTGACGTTTGTGCGTTCACTAAAAGAAGACCTGAAGCGCCGTGATTTTACGATTAACGCGCTGGCGATGACGGCCAAGGGTGAAGTGATCGACTTATTCGATGGCTTGGCTGACTTAAAACGTGGCGTGCTGCGGGCCGTGGGTGTCGCGGAAGAACGCTTTCATGAAGACGCGTTGCGGATGATGCGGGCGGTCCGCTTTGCTAGCCAGCTGGATTTTGCCATCGAGCCCCAAACGCAACAAGCAATCACCGATAATGCGGCCTTACTCACAAAGATTGCCGTCGAACGGACCCGTGTGGAATGGGAGAAGTTACTAATGGGACAGCATCCCGATGCCGGGTTGAAAAGCTTGCTGACGACCGGGTTATACCAGTACATGCCAATGATGGCGGCCCAAAAGCCGATGTTACAACAACTACTAGCGCTACCAGATTGGCATTTATCGACGATTGAGAGCGTCTGGACCTTGTTGAGTTGGCAAATGCAGCTGCGCGATGCCGCTGCGATTCGCCACTTATTAAAGACTTGGAAGACGAGCAATGAGTTGATCAGCCACGTCACAGCCGCTGTCAACGCGCTCAACGCCTTAGAACGATCTGGTCGACTAACGTCCGAGGAAAACTTCTACACTGGCTTAGACGCGCTAACAACGGCCAATCAGGTGGCAACGATATTAGGTTTCGGCCAGGATCAAGCTCAGTTAGCCCAATCGTATGCCAGTCTACCGATTCATGATAAGCATGAATTAGCAGTTAATGGCGGTGATTTGTTGAAGGCGAAGCTGGTGACACCGGGACCGATGATGGGGTCGATTTTGGCTGCTTGTTTGCAGGCCGTCATCACTGGAAAAGTTGAAAATCAGCAAGACGCTTTGCTTGATTTTGCACGGATGGTAGCGGATTCAAAAAACCATTGATATTTTCTATGAATCTGTTACGATTAAAGTGAAACTAATTCAATGAGGTGATTTAAATGGAACGAGCATTAGAAGCATTGAAATTTCATTTTCGGAATGGTGACACTTGGACGGTGCATCATCAAGATATCTCCGACCTGTGGATTGGCCGTGTAACGACGAGTTACGGCCGTATCAAGGGTGGTCACATGACGATCATTCATCCTTGCAAGTCCTTCAAAGCTGAATTCAAGCCAGATGCCGACGCAATCGATCCTGAAACGACCCAATTGTCTTCTGTGACAAGTGGGATGTTCGAACGGGTGACCCATTACCAAGATATTGAAAAAATCGATATTTTATTTGGTGACGAACGGGGCAGTGAACAAATCTACCTCCCATTCAAGCCACGGGATGCAGACGGTATCGACAACATTTATCAAACCAGTTCATTAGCCAGCGACGGCAAGTTACACTTAGTTGTCGATGACGAACGGACCGTCTTTGATGTTTATGGTGACCGGAACAAGTAAGCGCTGGTGCCAAATAAATTAATTGAACGTTGAAGTAGCTGCCTTAGGAGACAATTTCCTAGGGCGGCTATTTTTGTCCTGATCATTTGTTGTGAGGCATGATTAAAAGGCGTTAGTTCTTAAGCTCAAAGGCCACCGGCTCAGACTCACTGGAAACAAGGAGAACTTTGCGTAAACTTGCAGTGCTTGGTTCGTCTTACGCCAGCTTCCAGGCATTTATGACAACGCTGGAACGCGATAGACACAGACTTGAGCCGACAACCCACGTCTTAAATACTGGTATTCCACGTTCTATGCAATATTGCCGAAATGTGTTCGGGTCAGACTGAGACTCCCGGTTAGCTACGCCAGAACGCCAAGCGGAAATGCACCGCTTAACGCTCTAGCTAGGCTAATTTCTCAGTCCCAACGTCTGATTCTCACAGGCTATGAGCCGCTGAGCATTGTTAGAAACGCCTTCCAGCCGGGATGGTATTTGAAAGGCGAGCACGTGCGGACCCAACGATGAATGAAATGCTCACTATTACTTGATAACCATAACGCTGCCTTTGAACTGTGGGACTAGTTCCTGATAACTTCCTAGCTATCTTACTCGATGGAATATTAACATCACTGCATATTGTCAGCCAGCCCCGGAAGTCGGAATCGGACGCGCATTGGCTGACGAACAGTAAACCAACCAATCGGGCCTTTCAACCATGATTCATGTCACTCAGCTTTCCAAAATATTAATCGGATTTGCGCGTTTGTCAGTTGTGTTTTAGGCCAATTCTAGCTAAGATAGAACTTAATGATGTAAAAAAGGGTGGATCGTGAGAATGCAAACTTTAAGAGCAGAAAATCTGACCCGAACTTATGGTGAGAAGACGTTATTTCATGATATTTCGTTTATTGTGAATGAACATGACCGGATTGGTGTCATTGGCGTTAACGGGTCCGGGAAGACGAATTTATTAGACGTATTAGCGGGCGTGACGGCACCAGAAGCTGGTCAGCTGATCATGCCAAAGAATTATACGATTGGTTATTTAAAACAAAAACCAGAACTGGATGAAAACTTAACGGTGATCGATGCCGTTTTGGCTGGTAGTCAGCAAGTCTTTCGGACGATTCGGCACTACGAGCAAACGCTCGCGGTCTATGCCGACCATCCAGAAGACCCCGCTGCGCAAAAAGCATACGTGGCCGCTGAAGACCAGATGAATCAGGAAGACGCGTGGACGGCGGAAAGTGATGTCAAAACGATTTTGACCCAGTTGCACATTACGGATTTGACGAAGACGATCAAACAGATGTCCGGGGGTCAGCAGAAGCGGGTCGGCCTGGCACAGGTTTTGATTCAATCGCCAGATTTACTGTTGCTAGACGAACCGACCAACCACCTCGATTTTGATTCGATTGAATGGCTAGAAAGTTACTTGGCGAGCTATAAAGGCGCGCTGATCGTCGTGACCCATGACCGGTATTTCTTAGATCAGGTCGCTAATCAGATGTTTGAGCTCTCGTTTGGCGAGCTGCACAAGTACACTGGAAACTACCAAGACTTCGTGCAAGCCAAAGCTGAACGGGTCGCCCGCGATGTGTTGGCCGAACATAAGCAGCAACAGCTGTATAAAAAGGAACTGGCCTGGATGCGTGCCGGTGCGCCCGCCCGGAGTACCAAACAACAGGGGCGTATCAATCGGTTCAACGATTTAAAGGACAATTTGAACACCTTACAAGTGGATGGTGACGTCGATATTTCACTGGGCCAGCAACGGCTTGGTAAAAAGGTAATCGAGTTAAAGGATGCCAGTCTCCAATTTGACCAACAGACGATTCTGGACCACTTTTCCATGTTGATTCAGGCCAATGACCGAATCGGAATCACTGGGATCAATGGTGCCGGCAAGTCCAGCCTGTTAAACGTGATTGCTGGGCGTTTACCACTAGACAGCGGTACGGTGACGATTGGTGAAACGGTCAAAATGGCCTATTACACGCAACAGACCGAACCGATTCCAGGTGATAAACGGATCATCAATTACTTGCAGGACGTCGGTGAGACGGTGCTCAACAAACAGGGTGAACACGTGTCAGTGACCGAATTGTTAGAGGAATTCCTCTTTCCACGGTCAATGCACGGAACGTTGATCCGCAAGCTCTCTGGTGGTGAACAGCGGCGGTTATATTTGCTGAAATTATTGATGCAACAACCAAACGTGTTACTACTGGATGAACCGACCAATGATCTGGATATTGGGACGTTGACCGTCCTTGAAAATTACCTGGATGACTTTGCCGGCACCGTCATTACCGTTTCACATGACCGGTACTTCCTGGATAAAGTCGGCACGAAGCTCCTGATTTTTGATGGTCAAGGACATATTGAACGGTACGCGGGGCGTTTCTCAAGTTATTTGAAGGACCAAAAAGCGGCCAGTGCGGATGCCTCAAAGTCGCACACGAAGTCCAGTTCAGCCAAGTCAACTAGCGCTGCTGATAAGGAACCATCATCCGCCGCGGCACCTAAGCAAAAAGTAAAATTGACGTATGCTGAACAGTTAGAATATGACAAGATTGAAGAAGTCATTGAAGGACTCGACAGCCATAAGAGTGAGATTGAAGAAGCGATGGCCGCCAATGCCAGTGATTACGGCAAGTTAGCGGACTTACAAAAAGAACTGACCAAAACCGAGCAGACCATTGATGAGAAGATGGAACGTTGGGATTACCTCAGTCAGTACGCAGAAGCCTGAAAGGATGATCGCATGTTAGAAGATAGTTATTTACAACTCGCGCGCACCATTTTAGAACATGGCACGTACAAGGATGACCGTACCGGAACTGGGACTTACAGTATTTTCGGTTATCAGATGCGCTTTGATTTGAGTCAGGGTTTCCCATTACTGACGACTAAAAAGGTGCCATTTGGGTTGATCAAAAGTGAATTGTTATGGTTCTTACACGGTGACACGAACATTCAATATTTGTTAAAACACCACAATCATATCTGGGACGAATGGGCCTTTAAGAATTGGGTCACGAGTGCCGATTATGATGGCCCGGACATGACGAATTTTGAACATCGACGGTTGGATGACCCGGCATTTGCACCGGTTTATCAAGCCCAAATGAAAGCTTTTGATGACCAAATCGTGAATGACGATGCCTTTGCGGCCAAATTTGGTAACTTAGGTGACGTGTACGGCGCACAGTGGCGTCATTGGCAAACACGTCAAGGGTCGACGATCGACCAAATCGCCAATGTCATCGACATGATCAAGACGCATCCTGATTCACGCCGTCTGATCGTTTCGGCGTGGAACCCAGAAGACGTGCCAAGTATGGCGTTGCCACCTTGTCACACGCTGTTCCAGTTTTATGTCGCGGATGGCAAACTCTCTTGTCAGCTCTACCAACGTTCAGGAGACGTCTTCTTAGGGGTGCCGTTTAACATTGCGAGTTATGCGCTGTTGACCCATCTGATTGCGAAGGAGACTGGACTAGAAGTCGGCGAGTTCGTGCATACGTTGGGGGACGCCCATATTTATACCAACCACATCGAACAAATCAAGACGCAGTTGGCCCGGCAACCCAAACCGGCACCACAGTTAGTTCTAAATGGTGCGCATACCAGTATTTTCGATTATCAGATGAGCGATATTAAGTTAGAAGGCTATGACCCCGCACCGGCCATTAAAGCGCCGGTTGCGATTTAGGAGGCTGGTTGACGATGATTGCTTTGATCTGGGCGGAGGACCAAAATGGCCTGATTGGCAAGCAGGGCCAGTTACCTTGGCACCTGCCAGCGGACATGCACCGTTTTAAAACGTTGACGACAGGACACCACGTGGTGATGGGACGCAAAACTTTTATGGGATTCAAACGCCCGTTGCCACACCGGACAAACTGGGTCCTGTCGCAACAGTCGGACCTCGCATTGCCGGCGGGGGTGCAACAACTGACTGATTTGGCGGCCTTAAAGGACCTGGCCGCCAAAAATCCGGATGAACTGATTTTCGTCATTGGAGGCGCGGTGGTCTTTCAGGCCGTGCTGCCAATTGCGGACTATCTCTATCGGACGCGTATCAACGCGCGTTTTGACGGTGACACTTGGATGCCTGCGATCGACTATTCGCAGTGGCAACTCGTCACTAAGCAGGTTGGGACGGTGGACGACAAAAACCGTTATCCGTATGAATTTGACGATTTTCGCCGCCGTTAATTCAGCGCGAATCGTGAAAGTCAAGCAGATTTCTGCTATACTGAAAGCATTAATTTATTGTAACGATTTTATTAACGTTACAAGTATAAGAAAGCGTGGCAAAGTATGACGAAAATCAAGATTGTGACCGATTCTTCGGCAAATTTGACGGATGCCGAGGTAAAAAAATACGATATTACCGTGATTCCGTTAACTGTCATGATCGATGGCACTATTTACGTGGAAGATGAAACCATCACACGTGAGGAATTTATTAGCAAAATGGCAACGGCCAAGTCCTTGCCTAAGACGAGTCAGCCCGCGCTGGGAACGTTTATTGAAACTTTTGACAAGTTAGGTGCGGATGGCTCAAGCGTGATTTGCATCAACATGCTCGAAGCGATTTCAGGAACGGTTCACACCGCAGAACAGGCCGCATCGATTACCAAGACCGATGTAACGGTGATTGATGCGCGCACCACGGACCGGGCGTTGGCCTTTCAAGTGATTGCTGCAGCCAAGTTGGCCCAGGATGGTGCTGACAAGCAGACGGTGATTGATCAAATCCACGCCACTCAGGCCCACACCAAGTTATTTATGGGTGTGATGACGCTCAATAACTTAGTTGCCGGTGGCCGTATCAGTCGTTTGACCGGGGCAATCAGTACGTTACTGAACGTGAAAATTGCGCTCGAAGTTGACGATGGCACTTTAAATGTGAAGATGAAGGGCCGTGGCGTCAAAGCGATTAATAAGTTTTTTGATAAAGTTCTTGAAGATATTATTGCGACACCGAACGTGGTGGAAGTCGCAATCTCACACGTTGGTGCGACGGAACGCGTTGAAGAATATAAGGCGCGCTTGCAAGCCGCTTTACCAAGCTTACGGGTCAGCGTTCAACCAACAGTACCGATCATCGCAACCCATGGTGGTCCGGGCGCTTTTGCGGTGGAATATCATACCCAGGCACCAGCTTAAAGTTAACGAAGGCTTACAGACGACCTGTCTGCGAGTGCTAACGGTAAATGGTGATCGTCCCAGTTTGGGGATGATGACCATTTTATTGTTTTAGGGGTAAGTTGTCAGCCAATCGTTCAAATAACCAGTGTCAGAAAGGTTGGAGGTTCATGTCCAAAATTAAAGAAACCATCAAAGTCGTACTGGTGGTTGCAGTCCTCGCGGTGGCCGTCTTTTTCGGCGTCAACTACTTGATGCATCCGCACGACGAGGCCACTACGACCAAGCCCACGACGACTAAAAAGGCCACGCAAAAAACGACCCCGCACAAGAGCAGTATCAACCTCGTGGCAGTCGGGGATTCATTGACAGAAGGGGTCGGTGATGAATCCGAAGGCGGCTATGTCGGTCAGATCAAGCAGACGTTAGCCAAGAAACAAGATTTGACGGTCAAAACGACCAATGCCGGTAAATCCGGTGACCGCAGTGACCAGATTTTGGCGCGAATCAATAAGTCTAAAGCGTTGCAACAAAAAATTGCTAAGGCCGACGTTTTAACAGTGACGGTCGGTGGTAATGACTTGTTGCAGACGTTGGAAGGATCGATCACGTCGAATAATACGGCCAAGAACAATGCCACGGTCGCCAAGGCGCAGACCTTGTATGCCACGAAGCTGACGAAACTGTTTAATAAATTACAAAGTTTGAATGGATCAGCGTCGATTTTTGTCTTTAGCATCTATAATCCAATTTATGTGAACTTCCCGAATGTGACGTCGATCACCCACTATATCAGTCAGTGGAACGATCAGACGCAGACGACGGTCAGTCAATATAAGCATACTTATTTTATGGATATTAATTGGACGATGTCACATGGTCAGTACAAGACGGCCGCGCAAATTCGCAAGTTGAAGCGAGCAGCCAGTGCCACAACGCTGACGAGTCTCACGAGTGCGAAGGCCATCAATGGCGCGTTGGCGACGGAGAATAAGACCAATGACCTGATTTCGACGAGTGATAATTTCCATCCGAATAAACGGGGTTATCGGGTCTTCACGTCGAAGCTGTACCAGACGATGATGACGCACGATGCCTGGTTACTTAAAAAATAAAGGAGGAATTGAGATGCGGGAAGCACAACACACCAAAACGACGAGTCCGAAGCCGCCCAAGTCGACGGGGCCCGTCAATATTTGGAAATGGGTCGCAATCGTGTTGATTGCCCTAATTATTGGGACCGGCGCTTACGTTGGAACGCAAGTGTTTCGGTCACCAAGTGAAAGTACCAGTTTGACCACCAGTCGTAACGACGCCGCTAGTGTACCAATCACCATGAATCGCAAGCAATTGAACGCCTTAGCGAGCTACTATCTAGCCGACTTACAAAAGGGTCAAGACATGAAGTATCGCTTCGTCGTCCGGTCCACGGGTGCCTACCTGTTAGGGACGACCAAAGTATTAGGTCAGGATGTTTCGTTTGTGATTACCATGAAGCCAAGCGTGATCGATAATGGTAATATTTCACTGAAGGCCACGAACTTATCGGTCGGCACAATGTCGTTGCCAATCAGCTTCGTTATTAATTACATCAATAATAATTACAAAACGCCTAAGTGGGTCAAGTTGAATGCCAAGAATAAGACGATCGACCTGTATTTGAATAAACTGGTCGGTAAACACGATGTTCGTTATAGTGTTGATAAGCTTGATTTGAAGAACGACCAGTTCAAGTTTGAAATGCACATTCCAAAAACTAGTGATTAAGAAGATGAGGTGAATACATGCACAAAACATTTTATACGTTTTTGATGACCCAACGGAACCCTGATAGTACCGATGCGATTGCTGAATTTGCGAACAATGCGTTTCTGGATCAGTCGTTTCCGAAGCAGAGCAAGGATTTTCATGAGGTCTCTCAATATTTAGAATTGAACGCGGGTTACCTGCCTTCAATGACGATATTTGATGACG